>ERZ1026943.118-NODE-118-length-51876-cov-10.555315_pt1 | contig 51876 bp, 51 predicted proteins | sample MGYA00519461_ERZ1026943 | MGnify/ENA primary metagenome ERZ1026943 (study PRJEB26926, sample SAMN06164617) | human gut metagenome | biome: ENVO:00009003; feature: ENVO:2100002; material: ENVO:00002003 | host: Homo sapiens | place: USA | collected 2012 ...
TTGGTCAAGCGGTTAAGACGTCGCCCTCTCACGGCGAAAACAGGGGTTCGATTCCCCTATGAACTGCTATTTGATAACCTGGAAGTTTTTTCCAGGTTTTTTCTTTTTTATGCATAATCTATAATGCATGATAAAACTGCTTTGAATGAAAGACAGGCGAAAATAAAAACTATATTTATTGGAGGATTCCCATGAAGATTTTTAATACTCTTACAAGAACAAAAGAAGAATTTGTACCGATCAATGAAGGTAAAGTAGGAATCTATGTCTGCGGACCTACCGTATATGATTATATCCACATCGGAAACGCAAGACCAATGATCGTATTTGACACATTGAGACGGTATCTCACATATAAGGGATACGATGTAAATTACGTATCCAATTTTACAGATGTTGATGATAAGATCATCAAACGTGCAAATGAAGAAGGTGTTGATTCCAAGGTGATCTCTGAGCGCTTCATTGCAGAGACAAAGAAGGATATGGCAGCGATGAATGTACAGGAAGCTACGACACATCCAAAGGCTACCGAAGAGATCCCGGATATGATCGAGATGATCAAGACACTGATTGAAAAAGGACATGCATATGAAGTAAATGGCACGGTATATTTCCGTACCAGAAGTTTTGCAGATTATGGTAAATTATCTCATAAGAATATTGATGATCTGGAGTCCGGACACAGAGCAGAGAATCATCAGCTTAAGGTTTCCGGTCAGGATGAGAAGGAAGATCCGTTGGATTTCGTTCTCTGGAAGCCAAAGAAAGAGGGAGAACCGTTCTGGGAGTCACCATGGGGTGAAGGAAGACCGGGCTGGCATCTGGAATGTTCTGTTATGTCTAAGAAATATATCGGTGATATCATTGATATCCATGCAGGTGGTGAGGATCTGATCTTCCCACACCACGAAAATGAGATTGCACAGAGTGAAGCAGCAAATGATAAGGAATTTGCAAGATACTGGATGCATAACGGTTTCTTAAAGATCAACAACGAGAAGATGTCCAAGTCACTTGGCAACTTCTTTACAGTAAGAGAGATCGCAGACAAATATCCACTTCAGGTTATCCGTTTCTTTATGCTGTCTGCTCACTACAGAAGTCCATTGAACTTCTCGGCTGATCTGGTAGAGGCATCCAAGAATGGTCTGGAACGTATCCTGACTGCTGTTGACAAGTTAAAGTCACTTGCGCCGGCAGATGTGGATGGGTCCGATGTTTCTGTCGAGGCAGAATTAGATGGATATACGAAACGATTTGAAGCAGCTATGGACGATGATCTGAATACAGCAGATGCGATCTCAGTTATCTTTGAATTAGTAAAATATATAAATATCAATATTTCAAATGATACACCAAAGAAAACAGTAGATCTGGCAATCCGGACGATTGAGAAGCTGTGTGATATTCTTGGTATCATTACAGAGCGGGAAGAAGAACTGTTAGATTCTGATATCGAGGCTTTGATCAATGAACGTCAGGAAGCAAGAAAAGCAAAGAATTTTGCAAGAGCAGATGAGATCCGTAACATGCTCAGTGATAAGGGCATTATTCTTGAGGATACAAGAGAAGGAGTAAAATGGAAAAGAGCTTAGATCAGTATTTTACTGCGATATTAGGTGTAGAAGATTCCAATCCGGCAGAATATTCCGGGCTGGCGCTTGCTTATATAGGGGACAGTGTATTTGACCTTTTAGTAAAGACCGTTCTGGTATCAAAGGATAACAAACAGGCATTCAAATATCATAAAGAAGCTATTCATATAGTAAATGCAGAGTCACAGGCAGGTTATATCGATCTGTTGGAAGAGAAACTGACCGAGCAGGAAATGGCGATATATAAGCGTGGAAGGAATACAAAGACACATTCCAAGGCAAAGAATGCGTCGGTAGGACAGTACAGGAAAGCTACCGGTTTTGAAGCACTGATCGGCTATCTATATCTGAATAAAGAATATGACCGTTTATTTGAGTTAACAAGAGACTGCCTGGAATCAAAACAATTGATTGAGCATTTACAATCTGATGATGTGGATTAGAAATGGAGCATAAGCATGGAAGAAAACAGAAATGAAAAGTTTGAGATAGAGGGTAGAAATGCAGTTATGGAAGCATTTCGTTCCGGTAAAACAGTTGACAAGTTATATCTGCAGGATGGCTGTCATGATGGCAGTATCAATTCAATCGTGCGTGAAGCAAAGAAGCAGGAGACGATTATTAATTATGTTTCGAAAGAGAAGCTGAACCAGATGTCTTCGACCGGAAAACATCAGGGTGTGATCGCTCATGTGGCAGCCTATGAATATTCAGCAATTGATGAGATCTTTGCAAAGGCTGAGGAAAAAGGACAGCCGCCATTTATCTTTATTTTGGATGAGATTGAAGATCCTCATAATCTTGGCGCAATCGTTCGTACAGCGAATCTGTGCGGTGCACATGGCGTTATTATTCCGAAACGAAGAGCAGTCGGAATCACAGCAACAGTTGTTAAGGCTTCTGCTGGTGCAATCGCATATACACCGGTGGTTAAGGTAACAAATCTGGCGAAGACGATTGATGAATTGAAAAAACGTGGTATGTGGTTTGCCTGTGCCGATATGGATGGAGAACTGATGTACCGCTGCAATCTGACCGGACCGATGGGACTTGTGATCGGAAATGAGGGTACAGGTGTCAGTCGTCTGGTAAAAGAAAAATGTGATTATGTTGTATCTATACCGATGAGTGGTGATATCGATTCATTAAATGCTTCGGTTGCGGCCGGAGTATTGGGATATGAGGTTGTCCGTCAGAGAATGGGTGTAAAATAGGGGAGTACCAACGCCGTGTGTGTGTATGAAAGAAATACCGATGAAGAAAATATCCGGTTGATCCGGGAAGAAAATGATAATGCCGCTTTTGAATATCTGATCAAAAAGTACATGGGGATTGTAAAGAAAGAGAGTCGTGCCCTGTATATTATCGGTGCAGAAAATGAGGACATCATTCAGGAAGGAATGATAGGGCTCATTAAAGCTATCCGAAGCTTTGACGGAAGCAAAGGGGCATCTTTTTCTACATTTGCAAATCTGTGTATCAAGCGACAGTTGATCACTGCGGTGAAGCTGTCGAACAGGAAGAAGCATTCTCCGCTTAATTATTATGTATCATTTTATACGGAAAATGACGATGATGTTGCGCTTGTGGATGAGCTGCAGGCAGATCAGGCATTTGAACCGGAGAATCAGATGCTTGGGCAGCTGGAATCCCAGAAGCTTGCGGAGACGATTGATAAAAAACTCAGCAAATTTGAAAGACAGGTGTTAGAAGGATATCTTGCCGGAAAAAGCTATGATGAGCTAGCAGAAGCATTTGGAAAGACGTATAAATCTATCGATAATGCGATCCAACGAATACGAAAGAAATTACGGGATATAGAACAGGATTAAAGATATAATTCTGGGGGAGCAGCTTATGATAAATTCTATAAATAAAAAAAATGGCCTGAGGAAAGTGATGATCATTGTCGGCATGTGCTTTGTCCTTGGGCTTTTTTCAGGATGTCTGGATTTATCGGATGAAACGAACGAAAATCAGACAGAAAATACAACAGAGAATATAACAGAATCGATTAACAGTACGGAAGCTACGTCAGATGAGCAGATAACCTCGGAAGCGAATACCGGGGGCACAACAGACGATCTTGCCGGACTTACAGTTACTTTCTTAGATGTCGGTCAGGGGAATGCGGTGTTATTTTCCTGTGATGACCGTTACATGATGATGGATGGAGGTCCGTCGTCAGCATCTTCATTTGTCGTGGCATACCTGAAAAAACAGAATATAGAGTCACTTGATTATGTGATCGCGAGCCATTATGATTCTGATCATATAAATGGTCTGGTGGGTGTGTTGAATGTATTTGACACAGAGACTTTTATCGGCCCGGATTATGTTGCAGATACAAAGATCTATGATTCGTTGATGGATAAGCTTGCGGCGCAGAACCTGACTATTACATTCCCAAAGGCAGGGGATTCTTATACCTTTGGTGATGCGGTATTTACAATAGTAGCACCGATTACTTATAGTGATGATAATGAAAATGATAATTCTGTCGGAATTCGTATGACATATGGGGATACTTCATTCCTGATCTATGGGGATGGAGAAGAAGCCGGTGAGCAGGCAATGATCGCATCCGGAGAGGAACTTTCCAGTGACGTTCTGATGGTCAGTCATCACGGCAGCAGAAATGCCACAACAAAAGAGATATTAGAGGCTGTTAAGCCCAGTTATGCGGTAATCAGCGTTGGGGCAGATAATTCATATGGACATCCGACCGAAGAAGTGCTTGATCGTCTGGCAAATGCAGGATGCACGGTGTATCGTACGGATCTGAATGGTACGATTCAGGCGTACAGTGATGGAAAAACAATTACTTTTATACCGGAACGGCAATCAGATATGTCAGGGGTGGGAGAAAATCAGAATCTGTCGGATGATACAACGAAGACAGATAATGTAACAAGAGAGAGTACGATAGAGAAAGTTCAGACGGAAATAGAAGCAGGATCAGAAAAGGCAGCAGAGCATACTTATATTATTAATACAAATACAGGAAAGTTCCATGAGCCGTCCTGCCGTTCAGTAAAGCGCATGAATGACAGCAATAAGAAAGAATATATCGGAAGCCGGGATGATCTGATCACGCAGGGGTATGAGCCATGTAAGATCTGTAATCCATAGGGTATGTTAAGAATGGGAGGATAAACGGATATGAAAAACAATTACAGATTTTTTCAGAATCGGGATTGTGAATTTTTTCCATGTCATAAAATAGAAAATGAAGATTCCTTTAATTGTCTGTTCTGTTATTGCCCCTTGTATCTGAAGGAAAACTGCCTTGGAAGTCCTGATTATATCTTAAATGGGAAAGGACAGAAAATCCGGGATTGCAGTAACTGTACGATCGTACATCGCCCGGAGATGTATGATGCAGTGATTGCACAGTTTCAAAAGCAGGACTGTGTGGTATTCGTCAGTATTTGGGATCTGAAGGATGAAATCATGGTGCGGATCGCAGAGATTGCTTCATGGGAACAGATGGAGCCGGAGAGCAGAAAAGAGCATAAGGATGAAGCCGAGAAAACGGTTATGCGTTTTTTATCCAGATACAATAATCGAAACCGGTATCTGGTACCTGTACTTTTGCAGCCATTTTCCAGAGACTGTATTAAGTCTGATGGATTTATGCTCGGCAAAAAGAATATTTCATGCCGGATACTGGAACGAATAGATCCGTCAAAGATTACACAGGGATATCTGTATGCATTTCATGCCCCGGAGATCCAGATCGAGGAGATGGATTCATTACTTGGAACTTATTATCTGGAAACCTTTCAGATTGCATGTATGGATATTGTCAGAAAATGGATAAGAAAATACCTGGAACGAAAGCACAGTGTAGAGTCGGGGCATTACTGCAGTCATTCTTTTGGACCCGGTTATTATGGAATGCCATTGGAAGCTGCCGGAATTCTTTGCAGCCTGATGGATACGGAACAGGTTGGAATCAGTTGGCATAAAGAACGAATGGAGCCGATGATGAGTCTGGCAGGAATTTATCTGATCAGTGAAGAACCACTGATACAGAACTGGAATGATTGTGAGAACTGTATCGGACAGTCCGTTGGATGTGAATACTGTATAAATAAATCCGGACATTAAAAAAGAGCTACTAACGGGAGTCGGACCCGTGACCTCCACATTACCAATGTGGCGCTCTACCACCTGAGCTATAGTAGCAACAACATTAGTTAATATATAGTAAAATGATGTATTTGTCAATAAGAGATTTACTGAAAGTTATTGAAAATTACTGAGTTTTGCTGAGTTTTAGAATTTGCAGTTGAGGCTTTATGTAAAATGTGATAGACTTAAAAAAGTCATGCTAATTATATGAAGGAGGCATTAATGATGGCAGAAGAATCAATCGGGAAAAATTTTATTGAACAGATTATTGATAAAGATATAGCGGAGGGCAAGGTAACGAAGGTAGTCACAAGATTTCCTCCGGAACCGAATGGATATTTGCATATAGGACATGCCAAATCCATATTATTGAACTATGGTCTTGCACAGGAATATGGCGGACAGTTTAATCTGAGATTTGACGATACGAATCCAACAAAGGAAAAAACAGAATTTGTAGAATCCATATTAGATGATGTAAGATGGCTGGGTGCCGATTTCGGAGACAGAGTATTCTTTGCATCCAATTATTTTGACCAGATGTATGAAGCAGCAGTCAAGTTGATCAAGAAAGGCAAGGCATTTGTATGTGATCTGACGGCAGATGAGATCCGTGAATACCGAGGAACTCTGACAGAGCCGGGTAAAAACAGCCCATACAGAGACAGAAGTATTGAAGAAAATCTTGCATTATTTGAAGCAATGAAGAATGGGGAGTTCCTGGATGGAAGCAAGGTGCTTCGCGCAAAGATCGATATGGCATCACCGAATATTAATATGCGCGATCCTGTTATCTATCGTGTTGCCCGTATGACACATCATAATACAGGGGATAAATGGTGTATTTATCCAATGTATGATTTCGCTCATCCGATTGAGGATGCGATTGAAGGTGTAACGCATTCTATCTGTACACTGGAATTTGAGGATCACAGACCTTTATATGACTGGGTAGTACGGGAACTGGAATATGAGAACCCACCAAAGCAGATCGAATTTGCAAAGTTATATCTGACAAATGTAGTTACAGGTAAGAGATATATTAAGAAGCTGGTAGAGGATGGTATCGTAGATGGCTGGGATGATCCAAGACTTGTATCGATCGCAGCACTCAGAAGACGAGGATTCACTGCTTCTTCTATTAAGAAGTTTATGGAGTTGGTTGGTATCTCAAAGAGCCAGAGCTCTGTTGATTATGCGATGCTTGAGTATTGTCTGCGTGATGATCTGAAGCTTACAGCAAACCGTTATATGGCAGTCCTGAATCCGATCAAGCTGGTGATCGATAATTATCCGGAGGATCAGGTAGAATATCTGCCGGTTGAAAATAATCAGGAAAATGAGGAAGCAGGCTCCAGAGAAGTTGCATTCAGCAAATATCTCTATATTGAAAGAGATGATTTCATGGAAGAACCGCCTAAGAAATATTTCCGTCTGTTCCCTGGCAATGAGGTACGTCTGAAGAATGCATATTTTGTAACCTGCACAGGATATGAGAAGGATGAAGATGGAAATGTAACAGTTGTTCACTGTACTTATGATCCTGCGACCAAGAGTGGTTCAGGATTCGAAGGAAGAAAGGTAAAAGGAACGATACACTGGGTATCAGCAGAAAGTGCAATTGATGCTGAGGTTCGTTTATATGAGAATATCGTGGATGAAGAAAAAGGTAAGCTGAATGAGGATGGTACTTTGAATCTGAATCCGAATTCATTGACCGTATTACAGGGATGTAAGCTTGAGAAAGCATTTGAAGATGCAAAACCCGGTGAAGCATTCCAGTTCCTTCGTAATGGATTCTTCTGTGTAGATTCCAAAGACTCTACTAAGGAGCATCCTGTATATAACCGTATTGTTTCATTAAAGAGTTCCTATAAGCCGGGAAAATAAAATTTAGTCTATTAAAAGTATGAAAAATGGTATATCAGAATTAGAAAACAGAAAATTATATATCCTGATCTCCAAGACACACACAGTTCCTGCAAGAATCATCAAATTCTGGACAAAAGAGCCATATGCACATGCATCCATTGCATTGGATCTGGAGCTTCGGGAGATGTACAGCTTCGCCAGAAAGGGAATCTATAATCCATTCAACTGCGGATTCATTATAGAAGATATTGATACCGGAATATTTGGCAGAGATGTTGAAACAAGCTGTGTTGTTCTGGAACTGACCGTGACAGATAAGCAGTACAGACATGTACTGCAGGAGCTTGCGGCATTTAAAACAAATGCTGATCGCTATCGGTATAATTTTTGGGGACTTTATGGTGTTATACGAAATAAGGCGATTGAGAGGAAATATAATTATTTCTGTTCCCAGTTCGTGGCATGTGTGTTAGAACGTTCTGGTATACATATTCTCGATAAACAACCGGGGCTTGTAAGGCCGGATGATTTTCGGAAGAGCAGTAATGTTAAGGTGATTTACAAAGGCCTGCTCAGAAGATATCGTGAATACCTGTGGACACATGATCTGGCACAGGCATTTGGCGGTCATGTAACCAAACAGGCAATGTAAAAAGGTGACAATATTGCTGTGAATTTTATACTATATAAAAAATACTGTGTACATTACACTCACTATTATGAAGCAAACCTGACCGAACGCCAGTCCTTAGTGAGCCGTATAATACGGCGAACTTAGTACTGCTGCGTTGAGGGTAGAGCGAAAGCGTTTTGCGGAATAATATGTGAAGTGCAATGTACACAGTATTTTTGTGTGTATCCTATGTTTATCAGGCAGTAATATTGTCACTTTTTATTCTACAAATGTATGATTAGCCTTGATTATGCCGCGAGGTAGGGCATCCTTTGAGTTCTTCCATGGTTCATTCTTGAATCGATAGTCGAATTTATCGATGAACCATCCGATGTCTCCGTTGACACGTTCCATGTTTTCAAAATATAAGTGATTCAAGGCTTCGATGAATTCTTCACATTGGTTTTTGGACAGCTTTGTGACAGAGGTATCGTAGAGGATACCGTAGTGGTAAGTACAGAAGCCCTTGCTACTTTTGAAGGTGTCCTTGAATTCAGGATCTTTTTTCCACATATGAAAGATCGTATCGACATAGCGGTCAAAGGTACGATTCATACGGTCACAGATAAAGCAGGAGCTTTCCAGTTCTTTGATATATGCACCAACACCGGAAAAATTTGACTGCTTGGAAAAAAGTCCCGGTTTTGTAGGAGTTCCTTTTTCTGATAAAGCTTTCAGATCCCGGATCGTTTTATCAGTGTGTGTTTTTAACATCAGGGCAAGTCCCAGACGATTCTTTTCTTTATATAACATGCCGATGTGATGGGAGCAGAAGCCCATTTTATCTGTCATAGCACGATTATCGTCTTCCATATAGCTTGGTCCCATCGTATATTCGATGGCATGTTCCTCCAGCGTTTTCTGCATCTGACAGAGAGGACATTCACAGTCTGCATGAAAGGCATCGTTGACAGGTATTGTGTATAATTGTTCAGCCATAGTATTCTCCATTTCTATATATCATTTGGATAGCAGCCTTTGAACAGGCGTTATCCTGTATCATGTCAGAAATCATCGGTTTGATTCCTGTATTAGAAGCATATCATGCAACACCTGAATTTACAAATCAAAATCGCCGGTTTTCGTTCTGAATTCAGGGTATATTTCATATAATGTAAGAGACCTTGTCCATTTAATATATTTTTTATCATTTTAGGGGTTGATTTTTTCCACAAAATGAATACAATAATAATTGTGTTAGCACTCAAGAGATATGAGTGCTAGGAACTGCCGGAGTACATAAGGCAGATAAGAACGGATTTAATATGTTAGGAGGAATATATATTATGAAATTAGTACCATTAGGAGACAGAGTTGTATTAAAACAGTCCGTAGCAGAAGAGACAACAAAATCAGGTATTGTATTACCGGGACAGGCAAAAGAGAAGCCACAGTATGCAGATGTTGTAGAAGTTGGTCCCGGAGCTGTTGTCGATGGCGTTAAGGTTCCTATGGAAGTAAAGGCAGGAGACAGAGTTATTTATTCTAAATACGCAGGAACAGAAGTTAAGCTCGGTGATGATGAATATATCATCGTAAAACAGAGTGACATTCTTGCAGTTGTAAGTGAATAATCAGATAGCAGAAAAACAGTTGGAGGTAGAAAAAAATGGCAAAGGAAATTAAATACGGAGCAGAAGCCAGAAAGGCTCTTGAAGCAGGCGTAAATCAGTTAGCAGATACAGTAAGAGTAACACTTGGACCAAAAGGAAGAAACGTGGTTCTTGCAAAGTCATATGGTTCACCACTTATCACAAATGATGGTGTTACAATTGCAAAGGATATAGAGCTGGAAGATGCATTTGAGAACATGGGTGCTCAGATCGTAAAAGAAGTAGCAACAAAGACAAATGATGTTGCAGGTGATGGTACTACAACAGCTACTGTTCTTGCTCAGGCAATGATCAATGAAGGTATGAAAAACCTTGCAGCAGGTGCTAATCCAATCATCCTCAGAAAGGGTATGAAGAAGGCTTGTGACAAGGCTGTAGAAGCAATCTCAGAGATGAGCCAGACAATCAACGGCAAAGAGCAGATCGCAAGAGTTGCATCTATTTCAGCCGGTGATGATGAAGTTGGACAGATGGTTGCAGATGCTATGGAAAAGGTATCAAACGATGGTGTTATCACGATTGAAGAGTCCAAGTCCATGAAGACAGAGCTTGACCTCGTAGAAGGTATGCAGTTCGACAGAGGATATATTTCAGCTTACATGTCAACTGATATGGAGAAGATGGTTGCAGAACTTGATAATCCATACATCCTGATCACAGATAAGAAGATCTCAAATATTCAGGATATCCTTCCGGTACTTGAGCAGATCGTACAGGGTGGTCAGAAGCTTTTGATCATTGCGGAAGATGTAGAAGGTGAAGCACTTACAACATTGATCGTAAACAAGTTAAGAGGTACATTCCAGGTTGTAGCTGTTAAGGCTCCGGGTTATGGTGACAGAAGAAAAGAAATGTTACAGGATATTGCTATCCTTACAAATGGTAAGGTTATTTCCGAAGAACTCGGTTATGATTTAAAGGATACGACATTAGATGACCTTGGTCGTGCTAAGAGTGTAAAGGTAACAAAAGAGAATACAGTTATCGTAGATGGTTTCGGAACAAAGGAAGATATCCAGGGCAGAGTAAATGTTATCAAGGCTCAGCTTGAGGAGACAACATCTGAATTTGATAAAGAGAAGCTTCAGGAAAGACTTGCAAAGCTTGCAGGTGGTGTAGCAGTTATCCGTGTTGGTGCAGCTACTGAGACAGAGATGAAGGAAGCTAAGCTCCGTATGGAAGATGCATTAAATGCTACCAGAGCTGCTGTTGAAGAAGGCATCATCGCAGGTGGTGGATCAGCATATATTCATGCAGCTAAGAAGGTTGCAGAACTGGTTACAGACCTTGAAGGTGATGAGAAGACAGGTGCTAAGGTAGTTCTTAAGGCTATGGAAGCTCCGTTATTCCACATTTCAGCAAATGCCGGTCTGGAAGGATCTGTTATCATCAATAAGATCAAAGAATCACAGCCGGGTATCGGTTTTGATGCATACAATGAGAAGTATGTAGATATGATCGAAGCAGGTATCATCGATCCTGTTAAGGTTACAAGAAGTGCTTTACAGAACGCAACATCCGTAGCATCTACATTACTGACAACAGAATCTGTTGTAGCTGATATTAAGGAAGATGCTCCAGCTATGCCGGCAGGTGCAGGTATGGGCGGCGGAATGGGTATGATGTAAAAATAATACATCACTCATAAAGTTCAAATAGAGAATAAAAAGGAAGATAGTATTGTTTATTATCGTGTAAGATACATGATAGTGACATGCTATCTTTCTTTTTTTATACACGCATAGACCATATTTCCAGACCTAGTGAAACATTTCATGCCGTTTTTCAGACATTTCGTGCATAGAATCCGGTATGGGGAAATGATTATGGTACAATACCAGAAAATAACTTATTTGGAACAACATAATGAGACATGCAGATATAATTATACTATATGTTGTATTATGTGTTGTATTCAGATGAATGAAAGGGGATAAGAAAATATGGTAAGACGACTAAAAGAAAACAAAGTTACAGGCATCCTGACGGCCTTGCTGGTTGGTATTGTTATGTTTGTAGGCATGGGAACAATGAAAGTAAATGCAACAGAATACAGGTCAGGAACGATTGATCCTACGACTCTACAGGTAGGGGATACGGTTTATGTAGGAGCTGAGTTATCTCCAGACAAACAGATAGTAGTTTGCAAGCAATGTCATATGATCTGGATAACATACGGTGGCACTTCGCAATATCCGATTGGAGACAGAATCAATTCTATTGTAATGAGATCAGATGCACACAAAGATCATGCCGGTTATGTTGGATATAGTGAGTTTAATTTTTACTTCACAGGAGAATATTTACCTAGTAATACTCCATATACAGTTATGGGAAATTCAAATCTTGGATATACGATTAAATATAATACAAATGGTGGTAGTGCAATAGCGGATGCTGTTAAACAGACACATATACCGAGTACATTTCCAACAACGACCAAAGCTGGATATGATTTTATTGGCTGGTATACAGATGAAAATCTTACACAGCCGGTATCGCGAGAACTTTCAATATTTGAAGATATAACATTGTATGCAAAGTGGTCGAAATCAAGTGTACACCAGCATACATTTTCTGATAGTTGGAGCAGTAATAAGTATGGTCATTGGCATGCGGCAACCTGTGAACATAGTGATTTGAAGGAAGATTTCCAGGAACATTCTTATGGAACTGCAGGTGAAGCCAGATATACATGTTCAATCTGTAAGTATGTAGATGCAGACAAGAAAGCTGCGGCCGATATTGTAGATGCGTCAAATACAGTATTAAAAGCAGATGAAGTGCAGGTTGGAGACAAGATTTATTTTGGTAATCAGTTATCGCCTAATAAATGGATCACTGTATGTAGGAAATGTCATATGATCTGGATCACATCTGCTGACTCTGATCCGGATAATATAGATGTAGGAATCAGTGATGGAGATCAGAAGTGTTATGAGGTTGAGCAGACGGATGAACATAAAGACCATAAAGATGATGTTGGATATGCAGATTTTAATTGGTATACAACAAATTCAAATAGTCCATTAGAGAGAAATGTTCCATATACAGTTATCGAGAATGATAACCTTGGATATAAGATCACATATAACACAAATGGCGGAAGTGAAGTAACTGAAGCTGTACATCAGAAGAAGCTCCCGGATGTGCTTCCAACAACAAGTAAAGCTGAATATGAATTTGCAGGCTGGTACACAGACGAGGCACTCACAAAGGCGGCTGTGCCGGGTAAAGCATTAACAGGAAATACAATTCTTTATGCTAAGTGGACGGTGAAGCAGTCCACACCATCAGATCCGGAGCCGACAAAACCGGTGGTAAAAGCAAAACGGACAAAAGCAAATGATCAGGCATTAAGCTCCAAGTTCAATATCACTACAGGAAAGTCGATTAAAGTAACATGGGGAAAGGTTGCAAAAGCAGATGGATATGATGTATATATGGCATATTGCAAGAAGGGAAAATACACCGTTGTTAAGTCTGTAAAATCTGCAAAGACCTTATCTGTGACGATCAATAAGCTGAATAAGAAGGCTGTAAATCAGAAAGATAATGTAAAATGTTATGTAGTTGCATATAAGAAGGTTGCCGGCAAGAAAGTGACCATCGGAAAATCCATTACAGGTCATGCGGTTGGCAAGAAGAATACGACTGTAACAGATGCCAAGAAGATTCAGATAAAGAAATCCGCTTACAGCCTGAAAAAGGGAAAAACGGCTAAGATAAAAGCAACTATTGTAAAGAAGAATAATAAACTTCCACTCTTTGGCCATACAGCAAAATTCAGATATGACACATCAAATAAAAAGGTAGCAACTGTATCCAAAGATGGCAAGATCACAGCAAAAGGAAAAGGCACCTGTTATGTATATATCTATGCAGTAAATGGATGCGCTAAGAAAGTAAAGGTAACAGTTAAATAGTATAAAGATGAATAGATGAGAGAATACCCTCGCTATATTACGATAAGTCCCCCTTTTACTGGATGAAATCCAGTGAAGGGGGACTTTACTGTACTAAAAACAGGATTTTAGAATTTCAGCAAAATCCCTTATATATCTATCAGAGTTTGTTTTCTTCCAAAAAGCGCAGTAGGTTTTTTTACGGATTCGCCATTTCGGGTGAGCGGAAGTCTGGATACAGTAGTGTCAAACCAGCTCTGCTCATCGATCACATCTACAGGCATATAACCCTGTCCGGTTACGATCTTGAGCCGTGCTTCCTGTATTGTATCGGCAAAAAGAAATTCTCCATACAGTCCGATGATTGTTTCATAGTATTCCTGTTCTTCCTTTTGACCAGTCTGGTTCATGACTTCCGACAGAGATCTGAACATCAACAGCCGGATATTTTTCTGAAAATAAAGAAATGGCTTCAGATAATTCATTTCCGTTATACCCCTTATAATAGCCGATTCTTAATAGTTTATTGTCGTTAGCAGCAAATCGTTTTGTTTCTCTGAGCATCTGGGTTATGTCACTGGTAAGGACAAGACTTTTTCGATAGAAATGTTCCCCGGCAGGTGTGAGAGAAAAGGTGCGATTATGACGTTCTAATAATTTTACATTCAATTCTTCTTCTAATAAGAGAGAATGCAAGACCGGAGTTAAAAAAATATCTGGAAGATATTGCAGATTATGACAATATTTTCGTATGTGGCCCATGCTGGTGGAGAACTTATCCGGTAGTTGTATTTACACAGCTTGAACGGCTTGATTTTACAGGAAAAAAGGTAATGGCACTTATGACACATGAGGACAGAGGACTTGGGAACAGTGAACGTGATCTCAGAAAGATCTGTAAAGGTGCAGCATTTGGATCTGGTATTGCAGTTCATGGTGCAGATGCAGCAAAGGCAGAAGCAGCGGTGACAGCTTGGGCGAAAAAGAGCGTTGAGTAAAGGAGTAAGAAGACGATGAATAAGATACACTTCATGCATACCAGATGGCAAAACGCTGTAATGAGAAGCGTGTCATGGCACAGTCAGTAGAATGTGTTTGCAAAATGTCCGGCAGGAAGACCGGGAACCGCAGATGAAGTGGCAAATGTAGTAGAGCTTTTGATGGAAGCCTGTAGAGAGAGTTAATATTTATTTTCCACTTTTATGAACAGTGTGTTATAATGACATGGATTAGGAAGGACTAACCTGATATTTTCAATTCTTATGTTACGGCGAAATTGTGCGCCATATGAATGTGAAAAATACAAAGCCGACAGGCGGTATAAAAGAAAGGCATGTACGAATGAATATTCATGAATTTGGAAAAGAAAATAAAGAAACAATTGTTTGAGAAGATGATACAGGAGCTTTGATAAAGGAGAGGAGTTAGACAGCTATGAAAAAACAGAGATATACATATCTGAACGATGGATTTGAGGGAGTTTTATATGAGGCAGAAAACAAGGATGACAGGCTACTGATCGTTATTCAGGGACTTAAGGGATTGGAACTGCCTGAGAAGTACGCGGAGTTATTTTCAGGGAGGGGGTATTCAGTTCTTGCCATGACTTATTATGGCGCACCCGGACAGCCGGATCAGATGCGGGCAATTCCTTTGGAGATGTTTCAGACTGCGGTTGACCGTATGAAAGAGTATGGAGATGGCAGATTTAAGCATTTTGGTATGTATGGTAATTCCAAAGGCGCAGGAATGGCGTTGCTTGCTGCATCAGTTGTTCCGGATATCAGTCTTGTTATAGTTGCATCTTCCTTTGGACATATTATGCAGGGCAGTGGTAAGGCAGATGCAGATCCATGTAAGGCTATGGTTTCATATCGTGGAAATGATTTCCCTTATGTTTCAAATAAGCATATGTTCTCCAACTTCCTGAAAAAATGTATAAAGGAACATCATGTGCGGCTGTTGTACTTTTTTGAGGAATGGGAGAAAGAGGGAACGATTGAGAATGAGATACCGGTAGAAAAGATCTGTGGAGATATTCTTTTTCTTACCTCTACACATGATGAATCTGTTCCGGCAAAGCATGATGCAGAATTATTGACAGCACGGTTAAAGCGGGAGAACTTCAGCTACGGCTTCAAACACATCAATTCAGAGACTGGCAGTCATAATCTCGGATATTTTCCGGTAAATAATGGTGCGCTCCCAAGAGAGAAGAAATATCCACAGGAATGTCAGAAAGCAAGAGAAGATACACTTGAAATCATTTTAAAGACATTAAATGCGTGGAGCGTAGCTGATTTGTAAAGAAAAAATATTTCTAAAATAAGATGTTGACACACATGGATACATTTGATAATATTTATCGAGTAACTTAATATTCCATGAGGGAGTAGTTAGCACGAAAGTGTGATTTGTCAACATTCTGATTATAATAAGAGAGTATAATCTGGCAAATCTTAAATAATGAGACTCATGTATATCGATTAACAGCTTGTGTAATATACACCGGCGGATAATTGATATACATGAGTCTTTTTTAATCTGTCGGACATACTTTATAGTAGCAGACAGTTCGGCTGACATCACTGGTATGGATAGAGAAAAAGGAGAATAATATGGAAAAATTCATTAACAACGCCCCGTTTGCTCTTGTAATTGTAATTCTTGTGATCGGTTTTGTACTGCTGATCAAAGGAGCGGATTTTTTTGTAGAGGGAAGCTCGAGTGTAGCAAAGAGACTGCATGTTCCATCTATAATTATTGGACTTACAATCGTTGCGATGGGAACATCACTTCCGGAAACAGCGGTCAGTGTATCAGCATCAATAGCAGGCAATAATGAACTTGCAGTTAGTAATGTAGTTGGTTCTAATATTTTTAATCTGATGGTTGTTATCGGAGTATGTGCAATATTAGCCACAGTAAATGTTGCAGGAGAAACGATAAAGAGAGATATTCCGCTTTCGCTTATATGTGCCGGACTCTTAATGCTTTTAGGAATAATCGGCCTTGGAGACAAAACAGGCATGACGTTGGGACATATGGATGGTGCTATATTTATTGGTTTATTTGCAGGATACATTTTTTACATGATCAGGATTGCATTAAAGGCCAACAAAGAAGGAAAGAAAGTTGAGATTGAAGGTGGCTCGGATGAGGAAATTAAGCTTGTATCCGTTCCGGTCAGTATTCTGTTTATCGTTGGCGGAGCAATAGCGATTGCAGTCGGAGGGGATGTGACCGTTGATGCGGCATCAAGAATTGCAAGTGATCTCGGAATGAGTCAGACACTGATCGGACTTACAATCGTTTCGATAGGCACGTCACTCCCGGAGCTTGTGACCTCAATTGTTGCAGCCAGAAAGAATGAAGTTGATATGGCGCTTGGTAACGCGATCGGTTCAAATATATTTAACATACTTATGGTACTTGGTATTGCATCAGTGATCAGTCCGATCAGTATAATCAGAGAGAATATTATTGATCTGTGTGTACTGGTTGCATTTACTGTGTGTGTATGGATATTCGCAGGGACAAAGAAGAAAATCGGAAGAATCGAAGGTTTGTGTATGGTTGCTCTCTATGCAGTATATGCAGTTTATATTGTAATAAGATAAATGTGGGTATAACAAATGATATTATTTTTAAAGGTATTTTTTACGGAATTCATAGCGGAGATGGGAGATAAGACACAGCTTATGTTGATTGCTCTTACGTCTAAGTACAAATTAAAAGATATCATATTAGGAACTGCTGCCGCAATTCTTGTACTGAATGGTCTGGCGGTTCTTGCAGGTGGACTTGTCAGCGAATTTGTTCCGGAATGGCTCATTAAGAATATTGCAGCACTTGCATTTCTTTACTTCGCAGCATCAACGATTTCCGATGATAACGAAGAGGAAGAAGAAAACGGAAGATCAAAGATCAAGTTTGCGCCATTGGCTGTTTTCTGTACTTTTTTTGTAGCTGAGCTTGGAGATAAGACTCAGCTTACCGCTATAACATTTGGTGCAAATGAAGGTATGGGGGCAGCACTTATTGTATGGATCGGTTGTTCGCTCGGATTATTTGCAGCGGACATTCTTGGAATGCTGATCGGTTATCTCTTAAAGAGCAAAACTCCGGATGGACTGCTTAACACACTGGCATTTGTGATATTCTCGATATTTGGTGTGTATGCACTTTATCAGGGCCTTAAGCTCATCTCTTCAAGTGTCTGCCGGATTCCGGTACTGCTGATACTTATAGCTGTAGTCGTTGTATTTGCGGGCTTATGTGCATTCCTTTTCGTACGGCGAAAAAAGAAAAAAATAAAGGAAACGAATAGAATACAAATCTCATTTCATTAAATAAATAGTCTGGATGTCAACGATAAGATTAACAATTCTGATAGATTATTGCGTGAAATAGTAGAAATAGTGCCATTTTTGTTTGATATTATACAAGAAACACATAAAGATATATCGTATTATTGATAATATATGTTATATTTGTATGTAAGGAGAAAACATGATGGTTGAAAGGAAAACATTATCGCAATTATCTGTGCCAATATGCCTGGAAACTTTATTCTATATGCTTTCAGGGATGGTTGATACACTTATGTTATCATCTGTAAGTGATCAGGCTGTGGGAGCAGTGGGAACAGCAAATACTTATATAGGTGTTTTCATTGTCATGTTTGGAGTGATATCATCGGGTATGATAGCTGTTATGTCACAAAATATCGGAGCGGGAAGACCTGGGATAGCGTATCAGGCCAGACAGCTTGGACTTATGTTTAATGCGTTCATTGGTATTCTGATGTCTGTTGTTCTTGCAATTTTTTCCGGCAGAATACTTAGAATAGTAAGTATTGCTCCTGCTTTGTTTGAACCGGCTGAAACATACCTCAAAATTGTTGGTGGAACATGTTTTTTAAATGCGATTATTCCTATTTTTTCCAGTTATTTGAGAGTATTTGGATATACAAAGCATTCCCTGATAGGAACTATTGTTGGAAATGTTCTTAATATAATACTAAATTCGGTATTCTTATTTGTATTTAACTGGGGAGTAATGGGAGTTGCCGTTGCCACGGTTATTTCAAGGGTTGTAAATCTTGTTATTGTAGCGGTGATGGGCGCTGTACTTATAAAAGCAAAACAAAGTCCTGATCGTATTTTGCCGCGAAAGATACTTGCGCAGATTGTTAAAATAGGTTTTCCTTCTGCATTTGAAACAGCACTTTATAATATAGCAATGACATTTATAGTGCGTTTTATGAATCAGATGGATGCGAACGGAATGAATGTCACAGCTCGTTCGTATGCTATGCAGATAGCAAATTTCTCATATTGTGCAGGAGCTGCACTGGCACAGGCTAATGCTATTATGACAGGCTGGAGAATCGGAGCAAAGGAGTTTGAAGAATGTGACAGGGGTATAAAAAAAGCAGAGATATATGGCCTTGTAATAGCCACATGCTTCTCTGTGACATTTGCACTGTCCGGACACATTATAGTGCATATATTTACGGATGATGCACAGATGATAAGTCTTGTTGTAAAATTGTTAATAATAGATATATTCCTTGAACTTGGAAGGGTGACAAATCTTGTGTATAGTCAGGCGTTAAAAACCAGTGGAGATGCAGTTTTTCCGGTTATAATGGGTGCAATTTTCATGTATCTGTTTGCGGTTGGCGGTACATATTTTCTTGGAATACATTTGGGCTTTCTGGCGGTAGGAGCATATATTGCCATGGCAGGTGATGAATGTGCGAGAGCTGTTGGAATGGTGCTTCGATGGAAAAGCGGAAAATGGAAAAGTAAGAGTCTTATAGAACTATAGGAGAGATTATGTATTTTGAATTAAAGGAAAATAAACCACATGGTACAAAGGATGATCCGTTCAGTACATATCACATAGAGAATGCGGGTCAGTCTTTTCAGATACCGGTACATTGGCATGATGAATTCGAAATTATATATGTAAAAAGTGGTTTTTTGACTGTAAATATATCAGGAGAGAACTATATCGGGAAACCCGGGGATGCCTTCGTTGTATCACCGGGCAATCTGCATTTTATGGGTTCAAAGACCGGTACTGTAGATTATTTTACTTTTCTTTTCCCATTGAAATATATATCATTTTATACAGATGATATACTAGATGATAGATTACTTGAGCCATTAGAGAGTGGTCGCCTGATGATAAGTCCCAGTGTAAAAGATACGATAAAAGAATTGTGTGAGCAGTTAATTGAGATATATAAAACAAAAAAGAGTGAAAGAGAGTTGAACATAGCGACGCAGATAAAGACCAAAATAATTCTTTTACAATTTATTCTTGAAATGTGGGAAAAGGGATTTATAGTAGAAAATAACACAAGTGGTAGAAACATTGTAGAAAAAGAAATGGTCTCGTATATACAGCAGAATTTTACAGGAAAAATATCATTAAGGGAATTTGGGGAGCAATTTCATCTTTCTGAAAAATATATATCCAGATATTTTAAGGAGCATTTTCATATTACACTTTCACAATATGTGGCGTATTTACGGTTAGAGTATGCAAAACAGCTGTTGCAAGACACCGATATTTCTGTTACAGAGGCAGCAATGCGGAGCGGTTATCAAAATATAAGCTATTTTATCAGAAGTTTTAAAAAAACATACGGAGTTTCTCCGTTAAAATACAGAAAAAAGCAAGTTGACTGTATGCAATAACATTGTATTGACCGCGTTAGCTCTGATTTTGTAATGTTTTACGTTTTATGGAGGAAAATGATAATGTCAAAAGATGAATATTTAATTACAGATGCCCCTATAAAAGCACTGACTGTATTTGCAATGCCTATGATTCTGGGTAGCTTCTTTCAACAGGTATACAATATGGCAGATTCAATCATTGTTGGTCAGTATGTCGGTGCTCCTGCACTTGCGGCAGTTGGCGCCTGTGCCGCACTGACAAATGTTTTTATCTGTATAGCACTTGGTGCCGGGGTAGGGGCGGGAGTGCTCGTAAGTCGCTATTTTGGAGCTCAAAATTATAGCAAAATGAAAACAATTGTATCAACATCCTTGATCAGTTTTTTGATTTTAAGCGTATTTTTGGGTATCTTCGGTTTTTGTTTTTCTCGTTTTATGATGACTGCATTACAAACACCTGCTGATATACTGGAGGAAGCAGTGTTGTACCTTCGCGTTTATTTTGTGGGATTTCCGTTTCTGTTTATGTATAACATTCTTTCAACGATGTTTAACTCAATCGGTGAATCGAAGATTCCGTTAGGCCTTTTGATAGTTTCTTCTATTTTGAATATTTTTATGGACATTTGGCTGGTGGCCGGTCTTGGTCTGGGTGTGTTCGGTGCCGCTCTCGCAACTCTTATTGCACAGGGAATTTCCACCGTGTTCTCGCTTTTGATTTTCTTTAGCCGGATGCGTCGATATAAAAGTCCCTTTAACTGGTTTGACAGGCAGGAACTATTTTCTATGCTTCAAATTGCCGTTCCGTCTGTTCTGCAGCAGTCTACAGTGTCGATTGGTATGATGATCGTGCAGGCTGTTGTAAATCCATTCGGCACGCAGGCTCTTGCAGGTTATGCAGCAACGATGAGAGTAGAGAATGTTTTTTCATTGATATTCGTATCCATTGGTAACGCAGTTTCGCCATATGTTTCTCAGAACTATGGTGCAAAGAAAATTGAACGTATCAAAAAAGGATATCATGCTGCGTTGGTGTTGGATGTATGTTTTGCAGTGCTTGCTTTTGTAGTCATTGAAACACTGCACACACAAATTTCTTCGCTATTTCTTGGTAAAGATGGAACTGCTTTGGCGTATCAAGTATCTGGCGATTATATGAGATGGCTTGGTTATTTTTTCATTTTTATGGGTATTAAGATGGCAACTGACGGAGTCCTTCGCGGACTTGGAATTATGCGTCCGTTTCTCATTGCAAATATGGTAAACCTTGCGATACGCTTGTCGGTTGCATTGATTTTTGCACCTCGTTTCGGTATTGCGTTTGTCTGGCTTGCTGTACCGGCCGGCTGGCTTGCAAACTTTTTGATTTCGTATGTGGCACTTAGAAAAAGCTGGAGAATTCAACTAAAATTATACAGCAATTAATACGGGAAAGAAGATGGAATGATATAAAAGAATTTGAGTGATTAAAATCGATTTATACGTTTGTAAGAGATGAAATTTTGAAATATTTATAAACAATCGGTAGATGCTGTTGGATAGATTGTTAAGGGAGGTAGGAAATGAATAAGATTATATACAGAAAGACTACAAAAGCTGATATGAAAATTCTGATGAAGCTGAGACTTGAAATGCTTAGAGAAGTGAATGGCTTGCCCGGTGAGTATGAATATGACGAGAATTTTATCTCTGAGAGCAGAAGATATTTTGAGTCAGGGGAACAGACTACGGTTATTGCGTCTAATGGAGAAACTCTTGTAGGCTGTGCAAGCTTATCCTATACATGGATTATGCCAACCTTTTCGCATCCAACAGGTAATCGGGCGCATTTAATGAATGTCTATACTCGCGCAGATTATAGAAGAAGAGGAATTTCTAAGAAAATGGTTGAGATTTTGATTGATGAGGCAAAAGAAAATGGTGTGACAGAAATAAGCCTGGATGCAACAGAGATGGGAAGACCGTTGTATGAATCGTTAGGGTTTAAAGCATCTGATTCGTGTATGGTGATGGATTTGGAGGGGTGATATTGATGAAGATTATAGAGATCACAGAAAATAAAAAACAATATCTTGATTTGCTGTTATTGGCAGATGAACAGGAAACTATGATAGAACGTTATCTTTATAAAGGCAAAATGTATGTATTAGATGATAATGGGATTAAATGTGAGTGTGTCGTTACCGATGAAGGAAATGGTGTGCTTGAAATAAAAAATATTGCAACTGTTCCGGAATATCAAGGAAAGGGATATGCAAAAGCTTTAATTGATTTTATTGTTGAGAGATACGGAAAGCAATATGCTATTTTGCAAGTGGGAACAGGGGATAGCCCGCTTACAATACCCTTTTATGAAAAGTGTGGTTTTATCCGTTCACATAGCGTACCACATTTTTTTACAGATAATTACGACCATCCAATATATGAAGATGGAGTACAATTGGTGGATATGATATATTTGCGAAGACGGTTATAAAGAAAATTGTGATTTGTTAGTTTATACACAGATGCATTAATGTTGTTAGATCAATATGATCATCAATCAATAGAAAAGACAGAAGGTTATAAATCAATCTATAAAATAGGAGGTGTCAATATGATAGAAACAGAAAGACTTATTCTAAGGGAATATACAATGGGGGACTTTGAAGCATTATATGAAATTGTTTCTGATCCAGAGACAATGCAGCATTATCCAGCACCTTTTGATGTTGAAAGAACAAAAGGATGGATTTCTTGGAATTTGGAAAATTATGAAAAATATGGTTTTGGGCTATGGGCGGTTGTGTTAAAAAAAACAGGCGAATTTATCGGTGATTGTGGAATTACTATTCAAAATATTGATGGAGAAATGCTTCCGGAAATAGGATATCATATTCACAAAAAATATTGGCGTAAGGGGTTTGGAAAAGAGGCTGCAATCGCAGTCCGTGATTGGGCATTTGAACATACGGACTATGACATTATTTATTCTTATATGAAATATACAAATGTTGGTTCTTATAATACAGCTATAGCGAATGGGATGAAAAGGGTTAAAGTATATGCTGACTCTAAAAATACAATATCATATGCTTATGCAATTACAAAAGCGGAATGGGAAAAATTAAGATAATTCCCTAGTTGTGAATAACAATATTTAAAGAACAGTATTGGAGAAAAATATCTTATGTTAAATTTAATAGTGAAATATAATGAATTAACAGCAGAACAATTTATTGAATTGTGGGAAACGGTATGGGGAGATGGACCGTCTCTTGAACAGACAAGGTTAGCAATGAAACATACTTTATTCAGAGTTTCTGTATGGGATGGAGATTTCATTGTTGCTATGGCAAGAATGAATGGTGATATGGGACTTAATTACTATATTAAGGATGTTGTTGTCAGACCTGAATATCAGGGAAAAGGTATCGGAAAGATGTTAATAAATGAATTAAGAAGATTCATAAATGACAATGGAGTTAAAGGTACAGACATTTTTGTGGAATTATGTGCAGTCCCTGATAAGATTCCATTTTATGAAAAGTTTGGATTTGAGGCAAATGAGGCACAAAGATTGAAAATTTATCATCATGTAGAGTAAAGATAAGTTTCAATTAGTTTTATTGCTTTTTTCTTGATAATTACATATAATGTAAACGAGCGAGTGCCCTTGCTTGATTTAAGTGCGTTGCTACTTTGAGTGCAAACCTTTAATTTAAGTGCTTCGTAGCCTAAAATGCGAATTGTTAATTTCAGGGAGATAAGATGATTAGCTCCCTGTTTTGCTATACTATGGAGATAGAAATGAAAAACAAATCGGTGAATGCGTTCTATACGGCTGAGATTTTAGCACTTGTAGTTGCTTTGATTTTCTTTGCGGCCGGTATGCCGAAGGTGGTCGGATATGCCTGTAAGAAGAATCATACAACAGGAACTGTAACATATCAAAGTTCTCGGCAGAGCTCCAATCATGTCAAGGTACATAGCGGAAATGATGTCAGAAATTACAAATCATGTTATGGGAAAGGCATCCGGTCAACTTATACGGTGCTGCAGATTAAGGCGAATTCGCCTGTCAATGGTGCCGATGTGTTCTGGTATGAGGGAAATTGCAGCACTCTGGGCAGTAAGAATGTTTATATAGGCTATAATGATAATTCCATGTCGGTCTTATCACAGTTTGAACTGGTAATGACGATCATAAGCGGTGCATTTTTATTATTACATGCAGTTTCAGCATGGTTGCTCAGTAAGAAAAATCCATATGGTGGGAAGCTTTTCTGGTTTTTTAAATTTTGACCAACCCTGCCGGAAGTCATTTTATATTATGACAGAATTAAGTTGATAAAACAGAAAAATTAGAAATTTTAGAGGTATAAAGAATGATAAATTTAGTAGCACTTCCGTGTTTATGTGTAGATGTTTTTGATGGAACTGATGAACTATATGCTGGCGGTGAAGCCCTTAATTTTGCAGTCCATGCATCAAAATTTGAGGAGTTCAATGTTTCAATATTGGGTGCGGTTGGACAGGATTCTTACGCAAAATTTATTATGGATTCTATTTCTGATAAGAGAATAGATGTAAGCCACGTAAGAGTAGAAAAGGATAAAGTAACAGCGAATAATCGTACATATCTTACAGCCAGCGGTGACAGATATTACAAAGATGATTCATGGACGGGTGATATTGTTGATAAAATGATATTGAACCATGATGAATTGGAGTTTATCAAAAAATCAGATGTTGTATTTGTACATTTTTGGGCAGGCTGTTTTGGACAAATTATAGATTTAAAAAAGAATAACAATTTCAGATTGGCAGTGGATTTTGTAGAATATCGTAATTTTAAAGAAATGGAAAAATATGCACCATATATAGATTATTTCATGATTAGTGGAGAGAAATCAATTCTCCCAATATTTGAAGCGTTTTCAAAGAAGTATAAAGGGCTATTTAATGTGTCTTTAGCTGATAAAGGAAGTGTTACATATCATAATGGTGAAAAGTATTTTGTTCAAGCTAATAAAGTTAAAGAAGTAATTGATACTACAGGTTGTGGAGATAGTTACCATGCAGGCTTTGTATGTTCACATTTGATAAATGGGAATATTTATGAGGCTATGAGAGTTGGGACAGAATTAGCAACAGAGACGCTATCTCATTATGGTGGATTTTAAGAGAAAGAGAGTTTTTTGGAGTTCCTGAATTTCAATGATGGTTGGAATAGTATTGGATAATCTGTTACGGTGGAAAGAATTGTTATGAGAAAACAGCATATATTTCTTTTTATAACAACCAACGGATGAATGCGGTATAAATTATTTATGCTGGATGTCGGATTACTGGGGGCATTAAGTGAGTTGCCGGCGACATCTATATTGGAAGAAAATGATATTTTTATGGAATTCAAGGGTAATCTCACAGAGCAATATATGTTGCAGCAGATGATTTCAGATACACCGCACACACCGTATTATTATGGAACAGAGAAAGCTACGTTTTTCGGCTCTAAAGTATATGGATCAGGAATGGATGGTAAATATACCATTGTATGCGGTATGTAATTTATAAATATCAGTTTGTATAAGGGAATCGTGAAAATGGATATTAGATATAAAAGACTTACAGAAAAAGAACTGAATACGTTTATTCACATGAGGATAAATCAGCTTAGAGAAGAAGGTGCTAAAGAAAAGATAGATTTGGTTCCTGCATTGAAGGAATATTATACTCGACATATGGCGGATGGAACATTTGTATCTTGGCTTGCCCTTGATGAGGAAAATATTATTGGAACAAGCGGGATGTCATTTGTGGAGAAGCCGCCTTATTTTGGATGCCCAAGCGGAAAGATAGGATTGTTGTCCAGTATGTTTACTGATCCGGAATATAGAAGAAGGGGTATTGCAAAGGAACTGCTATCCCGCGTTATAGATGACGCCAGGGAATATGGCTGTGGAACAATACAGATTACAGCGTCTGATATGGGAGTTAAATTATATACGGATTTTGGATTTGTACATAATGGTAACTTCATGCAATATAAACTTTAACGGCTATAGATATGCGTTTATTGAAAATGTTGTGACACATTCAGACTATAGAGGACACGGCTATGCTACGAAATGCTTGGAATATGCAAAGTACATAGCGGAGCAGAATAACTGCTATAAGATGATGCTTCTGACAGGATCAAAAAAGGAAAGTACATTAAGATTTTATGAGAATGCAGGATATAATAGTTCTGATAAAACTGCTTTTATTCAGTGGCTTGAATAACAATAGTTAAAGAACACTATGAGATAGTTGGAACAATTTTACGAGAGAAATATTTCCAGAAAGAGATATTAAGGTGAATTATGGGATTATTTGATAAATTAAAAAGAGAAAAAAACAATTTGACGATTGGTGCGATCATAGGCAAAGAGTATGAGCAGCAGTATTTTGATGAGTGTAAATATATTTGGAAAAATTATGTTCCGCAAGCTGGACAAGCACATAATCTGCAGGGAGAATTATTAAGAGAAATAGAAAAGATCCGATGTGAAGCCCAGGACAATGGAAATATTAACTGGGATGATGACTATTCCTATTTTTGTGATTTTATCAGTGAAAAATTAACGGAACAACCTATTTTTTCAGAAGTCGAGAAACAAGAAATTAATTTAATAATGGCTTACATAAAAGAATGTGGAACATACGCCCAAAAATTCTACAGTGGAAAAATATCAGAGAACAATGTGGATATGGAGAAGATTGCATATGTGAATGATAATTTGTACGATAGAATCTGCGATAAAATAGGACGCCTACATAAAGAAAATGGGGAGCCGATGCCATACGAGAAAAATGACGATATTGTGAGATGATTTCAAAAAGAGTGTTGGAGAAAAAGCTTTTATGAAAAGCTTGGCTTTGAGGCAAATACGGAGGTAATGTTATTATGATCTTGTGCTTTTCCGGAACTGGTAATAGTCGTTATATAGCAAAGAAAATTGCAGATGAATTGCAGGACGAGATTGTAGATATGAATGCAAAAATCAAGGCAACAGATTATTCGCCAATGAAAACAGGCAGAAATATAATCGTAGTGGTTCCAACTTATGCGTGGCGTATTCCACAAATTGTATCGGAGTGGCTTTGTAAAACGGAACTGCTTTCTGCAGAACGCATTTGGTTCGTGATGGACTGTGGAGGCGAGATTGGGAATGCAGCGAAATATAATCGGCGCCTTGCGGAGCAAAAACATTTATGGTATATGGGTACAGCTCAGGTTATTATGCCGGAAAATTATATTGCTATGTTTGGTGCACCGAAAGCAGAAGAAGCAAGAAAGATTGTTAGAAATGCGGAACCTACTATTATGGATATAATTGCACACATTAAGGCAGAGCAGCCGTTCGCTGTACCAAGAAACAATCTTTATGACCGGTTAATGAGTGGTCCGGTAAATCTGATTTTTTATCATTTCTTTGTGAAATCTGATGCATTTCGTACGGATGCTACCTGTGTCGGTTGTGGTCAATGTGTTAAGAACTGTCCATTGAACAACATTACGCTTAAGGACAGAAAGCCTGTATGGGGAAAGCAATGCACTCATTGTATGGCTTGTATTTGTTATTGCCCTACAGAAGCTATTGAGTATGGGAAAAAGAGTGTTGGAAAGCCGCGTTACCATTTTGAAAAAATATTCTAAGAGTAATATTGATTGTAATCACGGTTATTGCATTATTCGTGATAATATCATTGGTTCGCCATAAAGTATGTAGTTCAAGAGAAAAGGACTTATTGACTCCGTTAGGGGAATTGGTAGAAGTCAACGGTCACAAGATGAGCGTATATACAGAGGGGGATGGTGATAAAACGCTTGTGTTCATGTCCGGAAGTGGAACCTGCTCGCCAATATTGGATTTTAAGTCTTTGTATTCTCTGCTTAGCAATGATTATAAAATCGTTGTAGTGGAAAAATTCGGTTATGGCTTTAGTGATGTTGTAGACGAAAACAGGGATATCGATACGATGTTAAGCGAAACAAGGATGGCACTTGATAAAGCCGGAATAAAAGGCCCATATGTGCTTTGCCCCCATTCAATGTCCGGACTTGAGGCTTTATACTGGGCACAGAAGTATCCGGAAGAAGTTGAGGCTATTGTTGGTTTGGATATGGCAGTACCAGACTATTATGATGAAATGAACATTAATATTCCTATTATGAAATTAGGGCAGTATGGTGCGGCACTTGGAATCACCAGATGGATACCGAGCCTTGCCGAGAGCGATGCAATCAAAGCCGGAACATTGTCTGAAAAGGAAAAAGAGATTTACAGAGCAGTATTTTATCAAAAAACTGCAACTGTAACGATGATCGATGAAGTAAAAGCTGTAAAACAGAATGCAAATATTGTAAAAGAAAACGGAATTCCGCAGGTGCCGATGTTATTGTTTATTTCTGACGGCTCCGGTGGAACCGGTTTTACAAAAGAAAAGTGGAGAAGTATTCCCGAAAATTATATTTCAGGTTGTGACAATGCAGGTTATATTGAATTAGATTGTCCGCATTATGTCCACGACTACAAATATGATGAGATAAGTAAAGAAATCAGGAAGTTTATTCAGTGAATGGAACAGGTGGTACATATGACTGTGTTGCTTTAATGGCATATTATGTCATTTGCAAATCAGTGACAAATCTTGACGAGATAGAAGAGATAAATGAGAACTTATGGAGGATGGAAAATGGTAAAACCTATAGTAAAAGATATTCTTTTTCTGGGACAGAAATCCGTTCCGGCAACACAGCTTGATATGAATGTGGTAAATGATCTTCGGGATACATTAGCTGCAAATCGTGAGCGTTGTGTCGGAATGGCAGCAAATATGATCGGGTATAAGAAAAATATGATTATTGTAAGTGCCGGACCTGTAGATATGATTATGATCAATCCGGTGATCTGTTCTAAGATCGGACGTTATGAAACAGAAGAAGGTTGTCTGTCATTAGAGGGAAAACGAAAAACAACGCGGTATAAGAAGATAGAGGTAGAGTTTCAGGATGTTGATTTTATAAAAAGGAAGATGGCATTTGAGGGATTTGTGGCACAGATTATTCAGCATGAGGTGGATCACTGTAATGGGATAGTGATATAACAGGAGACAAACATGGAAAAAGACTCAGGCAAATGGATCATGTATGGTGTAGACTGGGATGATCCGGAGTGTATTCATACAGTAGATGAGGCAATAGAATATATAAATGAGATTGGCTTCCTACCGCTTTTTAGAAATGATATACCGGGATTTTCGCTGGAAGAACGAACCGTGCCGGAGTACTGGTGGTGTGAGGATGTTGACAGAGATCCATGGATGTGGCGGGCGGTTATCGCAAGAAGACATGACATCGTATATGGCAAGTTTTTTAATAAAAAGGCAGGTTTTATATCGAGAAAATGGCTTCCTGTATTTGCCAATTACAGACGGGATGGATATGATTTTGATGCGCTGTATGAGGATGGAAAAGCCCCGAATAAGCATAAAAAGATCATGGATCATTTTATGGAAGAACATGTGGATACAGAACTGTATTCCAACGAACTGAAGAAAATGGCAGGGTACGGAAAAGACGGCGAAAAGGGATTTGATGGAGCTGTCACCAATCTTATGATGCAGATGTACCTTTGTAATTGCAACTTCAGAAAACGTGTAAATAAAAAAGGACTGGAGTATGGTTGGGATGTGGCGGTTTACTCGTCTCCGGAACATATCTATGGGTATGATTATGTAACCTCCTGTTACAAGGATGATCCGCAGGAGTCATGGAATACCATCGTTCGGCACATGCATGATATTTATCCGATCGCAACAGATGCACAGATAAAAAAACTTTTGAAATAGAATCAAAGAAATTAATGATCTTCATGTAGAAGGTCTGCCTGAGGTAAAAAGACTGAATGCCCTTGTTGGAGAATATGTGAATTTAGAATACAGGCTTCCGAATGGAGAAAAAGTGAAATTCCTGGATGACCGGAAAACATATTTAGGCAATCAGCTTGAATGTGAATTTGGTGGAGACAGATACTTTGGAGTTCTTGCAGATATGGATTTTATTCTGATTTCAACATATGAAGCTCAGGGCAAAGATCCGGAACTGATAATTTACAAAAAAAGATAATTGCTTGACAAATCATCTTTTTGTGCTATACTTCGTACCAACAGAATAGTAAAAAATAAGTACGCAAGGGTGTGTTACATCGGTTGCGTACTTTTTTTGTTTTATGAAATACAAGGGAGGTGGAAACTGGTGAAGACCCTTGAAACAAATGACTGGCTGGTCATGAACAGTATCATATACAAGATCTACACAACCGGTGATTTTGATGCCATGCGGACACAGTTTCTGGAACAGATCAAGACCGTCATAGATTTTGACAGTGCAGATTTTTATCTGGCATCATCAAATGAAAAAGAAAATCTGGAACGTCCGGTATTCCTCAACTGTGATGAAGACTTGTCAGATATTTATGAGAATATGGATTACAGCCGTGGTATTATGTTCAGTGGCAGGAGTATGGTATACCGGGAAACTGATATCATATCGGATGAGAAAAGAGTTCAAACTGAATATTATCAAAGAGTATATAAGCCAAATAACTGGCATTATGCGTTACAAATGATATTTGGACGGAACAAACATTTTCTGGGTGTGGTGACACTATATAGGACGATTGGTAAAGAGGACTTTACATATGAAGATGTATTCCTGATGGATATGCTTAAGGATCATATGGCATACCGGTTGTCACAGGACAGAAACAATCAGATGACCAGTCAGGAGAAACTGACGCTGACACAGGCAGTAAAGACCTATGATCTGACGAAGCGCGAGCAGACCATATTGCAGCTTTTGCTGCAGGGAATGGAGAATACGGAGATCTGTGACCGTTTATCCATAACGGTAAATACATTAAAGAAGCATATTTTAAATATTTACCGGAAACTGGGAATCCGAAACCGTGTTCAGATGTTTAAACTGATTAAAGAAAAAGAGTAGTTAATACCATAAAAGTAGTAGAAAAATGGTAATCCTGTTCTATTGAAGAATTAATTTGAAAGTAGTATATTTTCGTTAACAAGCAAAGGAGCTGTTCAGAGATGAACGGCTCTTTTTTGTTATATTAGTTGTATGTTGCAGATTGGAGGAAGAAAGAATGAAAGAAATCATATTAATAATCAGACCGGAAAAGCTGGAAGTATTAAAAAGCATATTGGATGAGAAGAATTGTGGTGGTATGACGATCTCAACCGTTATGGGATGCGGAACACAGAAAGGAACTGTTGAGGGCGTAAATGAGATTAAAGGCTTTAAAACTACGATCAATCTTCTTCCAAAAGTAAGAGTTGAAGTAGTAGTTGAAGATTCCAAGGTAGAGCAGATTATTCTGGATGTCAGAGAAAAGGTAGCTACCGGACATGTCGGAGATGGTAAGATCTTCATTCGAAATATCGAAGAGGCTATACGAATCCGTACCGGTGAACGAGGAGAAAAAGCATTATAGAGAAATTTGAAAAAGAGGTGATATGATTTGGCAAATGTTATAGTTGATATCAAAGACGTAAATAAAATATACGGAACAAATCATGTTGTAAAAGATCTGAATCTGCAGGTAGAGGAAGGCGAGTTCCTGACATTGCTTGGATCATCCGGATGTGGCAAGACGACAACGCTTCGTATGATCGCAGGATTTGAAGAACCGACGACAGGCTCCATTCAGGTAGAAGGTGAGCCGATTGAAGATAAAGAGCCATTTGAGAGAAACGTAAACACTGTCTTTCAGAGTTACGCTTTATTTCCACATAAGACTATATATGACAATGTAGCATATGGTCTTAAGATGAAAAAGGTTCCAAAGAAAGAGATCAAAGAACGGGTAACGGAGATGTTAGAGATGGTTCAGTTATCCGGATTTGAGAAACGGTATCCAAGTCAGTTGTCCGGTGGACAGAAGCAGCGAGTTGCGATTGCAAGAGCGTTGATCAATCGTCCGAAGGTTCTGCTGTTGGATGAGCCGCTTGGTGCATTGGATCTGAAGCTTAGAAAACAGATGCAGCTGGAACTGAAACGGCTGCAGAAAAAATTACATATCACATTTATCTATGTTACACATGATCAGGAAGAATCGCTTACGATGAGTGACAGGATAGCTATTATGCATGATGGTGTCATGGATCAGATCGGATCACCGACAGACATCTATGAAAGACCGGCAACTAAGTTCGTAGCAACCTTCATCGGAGAGACAAACGTATTTGACGGAACGATCAAATCGATCGTAAACGGAAAAGCGGTTATAGGAATTGAAAATGGAGATGTAACAACCTCCGGTTCCGTGATCGAGACAGAGGAAAAGAACACCGGATTTTCAGTTGGTGAATTTGTAACTGTTTCTGTTCGACCGGAAAAGCTTCATTTTTCGGCAGAACCGGTAGAGGGCTTCAGCGTACCGGCACTGGTCAAGGATTATATCTATGTTGGCTCAGTCGTCAAATGTCTGGCGGTTCTTCCAAATGGAAATGAAGTAAAGATGGAACGTCTGGCAGGCGAAGAACTTCCAAAATCCGGTGACAAAGTATTTATCTGCTGGAATCCGGAGGATGCGGTATTGATCCACAGTCTGGATAACAGCTTCTATCAGAGTATGGAAAATATAACACTGGCATAAGGAGGTGTTTGATATGAATAAAAAGAGATTCAGAGAAAAGACACTTCCGGCAACGATCATGGTAGGGCCGGTGACCTTATGGCTGATCCTGTTGGTAGCAGTTCCACTCATCTATATACTGGTCATGAGTTTTTGCAGTATTGATCAGTATTACAATGTAACATTTCAGTTCACATTCGATAATTACAAACATCTGGTGGACAGTTCTTATATTAAGATCTATGTTCAGTCACTTGTGATTGCATTGCTTACAACCGTGATCTGTATCGTGCTTGCATATCCGTTTACCTATATTATTGCAAGGACAAAGAGCAGATCAAAGAACCTGTTATATATGCTGGTTATTATTCCATTCTGGACGAATTCACTGATCCGTATCTATGGATGGAAGACATTCCTTGGTTCGTCCGGTTGGTTGAATACCGTGCTTATGAAGCTGCATCTGATATCAGAGCCATTGAACCTCTTATATAACCAGGGAACTACTGTATTTGGTATGGTGTACTGCCTGTTCCCATTTATGGTACTTCCGCTTTATACTGCGATCGGTAAGCTGAATCATACTTTATTGGAGGCTTCCTCTGATCTTGGAGCTAAGGGCTGGCGGACTTTCTTTGAAGTGATCCTGCCGCTGACAGCCAGCGGAATTTTCTCCGGCTGTATCATGGTATTTATCCCATGTCTTGGATATTTCTTTGTATCGAATATCTTAGGTGGTGGAAATGCAGATGTTATTGGTAACCTGATCGAGCGTCAGTTCAAGAGTGGAAATAACTGGCCGCTTGGTGCAGCCCTATCCATCATATTAATTGTTATCACATTGATCCTCGTCAAACTGTACCAGAAGACAGGCGGCGATATGGATAGTCTGGGGGTGTAAACGATGAGCAGAAAAGCAAAAGTAAGAACAAAGAGTATTCTTTCAAAGATCTTTTGTTCTCTGATTTATATTGTATTGTTTATGCCGATTGCAGTTGTTGTAGTGAATTCCTTTAATGCAACGACATCAAAACCATATTTGACCTGGAAGGGGTTTACATTTGACTGGTATGTGAAATTGTTTGAAAATCAGTCGCTTCTTACATCCTTTGGCAATACGATGATCATAGCATTGGTCACAACTGTACTTTCAACGATTATAGGTACGCTTGGTGCGATCGGAATGTACAAATATAAATTCAAAGGAAAAGGGATCATAGACGGACTTTTATATATCCCGGTCGTTATTCCTGAGATTGTAATGGGTATATCCTTACTTACTGTATTCGCAAAGGTCTCGGTCCCAAGAGGTATGCTTACATTGATCATTGCACATATCACCTTCTGTGTGCCATATGTTATCTTCAATGTCAGGGCAAGATTATCCGGCTATGATATTTCGATCGAAGAAGCAAGTATGGATCTGGGAGCTAACCGCATCCGTACATTCTGGGAGATCACACTTCCGGTTTTGAGACCCGGCATTACAGCCGGTGCATTACTGGCATTTACGTTATCGATTGATGACGTTATCATAAGCTACTTTGTAAATGGTAATACGATGACTTATCCGTTACAGGTTATGGCAAGTATTAAGAGTGGAGTAGCACCTGATGTAAATGCATTATCAGCACTGATCTTAACAGGCACGATCATTTTTGTTGTCCTGACTCAGGGCAATCTGTTTAAGAAGAAAAAACAGTAGCTGTATAGAATGAAACAGTAAACAATTTATAGAAGTAACTGAACAAGGTTCAAGAGTAGAAGGGAGACATAATTATGAAGAAAAACAGAAAAAGAGCAGTAAGTATTGCATTATCACTTGTTCTTGCAATGACAGCAGTAAATATCACAGGCTGTGGTAAGAAAGCAGACAGTACAAAAGGAGAGTTAAACCTGTTCATCTGGACAGAGTATGTACCGGATGAAGTAATTAAGGATTTTGAAAAAGAATATGGAATTAAAGTAAATGTATCAACATTCTCATCCAATGAGGATATGCTTGCAAAGGTAAAATCAGAGGATGAAGGAACTTATGATATCGTACAGCCGAGTGACTATATGGTAGAATCCATGATCGCTCAGGGAATGCTTGAGAAGTTGGATCAGGATGCACTTACCAATCTGTCCAATATTGGTAGTCAGTATCTGGATCCTACATATGATCCGGGCAATGTCTACTCCGTTCCTTATCAGGGTGGTGTGGCAGCGATCGCAGTCAACACCGACAAGGTATCAACAGATATTAAGGGATACGCAGATCTCTTTGATCCTTCATTAAAAGGACAGATCGTAGCACTGGATGACTACAGAGCAGTTATCGGTATGACGGAGAGAAGCATGGGACTCAGCATGAATGAAACAGATACAGCAAAGCTTGCCGAGGTTGAAACGAAGCTTCTGACATTAAAGGATAATATCGCAGTATATGACAGTGACAGTCCAAAGTCATCTCTGATCAGCGGAGATTGTAATGTTGGTTACTGCTGGGCTGCTGAAGTAGCGCTTGCTATGGATGAGAACCCATCGATCAAGATTGTATTCCCTGAAGAGGGCGCATATAAATTCATTGATAACTGGGCAATCGCAAAGGGTGCCAAGAACTATGATAATGCAATGAAATTCATCAACTATATGTGTGATCCGGATGTTGCTACAAAGGTTATGGCGGAATACCCATATCTGAATGCGAATGCAACTGCAGTGGAGGCAAATGAAGATTACAGGAACAATGAAGCAAAGAATATACCGGCTGAGGTATTTGAAAAAGGTGAATTTGTTGGAAATCTTGATACAGATACATTGACTGTTTACAACGATATGTGGAACAAATTAAAGCAGTAATACAAAACGGCAAAAGGCAGACAAAAAAGTTGATCAGGAGGAGTAAGATATATGGAACCAAAAAAGATGTATATTGATGGTGAGTGGGTAACAGGAAGTATGGAGAAGCCGTTTGACGTTATCAATCCGGCGACCGGAGAAGTGCTCGCGCAGGTCTATGAAAGCAGTGTAGAAGATACCAGACGTGCGATCGCTGCGGCAAAGAAATCATTTTACCAGACAAGAGAGTGGCGTGATATGGATTCCCAGACCAGAAGTGATATGATTCTAAAGATCGCAGATCTGATCGACAAATATGCCGATGAACTGGCAATGCTGGATACTCTGGATAATGGTAAGCCGCTTCGTGAAGCAGAAGGAGATATCAGTGATGGTATTCATTGCTTCCGTTATTACGCAGGTCTTTGCAAGACTCCGCATGGTGGTGCATATGAGGTAAATGATGGATTTGGCAAGATGCATTCATATGAGACCAGAGAGCCGGTCGGTGTCTGTGCGCAGATCACTCCATGGAATTATCCGTTTTTGATGTCTGTCTGGAAGCTGGCTCCTGCACTTGCAGCAGGAAACAGTATCGTGTTTAAACCAAGTCCAAAGGCTCCGCTTTCAACAATCCGGTTATTCGAGATCTTTGAAGAAGCAGGACTTCCGAAGGGCTGCGTCAATCTGTTACAGGGTGATGCTGAGGTCGGAACGGAAATGGGCGAGAATACCGATGTTGATATGATCACATTTACCGGAAGTACCAGAGTCGGTCAAAGTCTGATGAAAGCAGCAGCTACAAATGTAAAGAAGATCGGACTGGAGCTTGGTGGTAAATCCCCAAATGTCATTTTCGCAGATGCAGATCTGGATGGTGCTGTAGAATGGGCAATGATCGGTATTTTCTTCAATCAGGGCGAGGTATGTTCCGCAGGATCAAGAATCATTATAGAAGAAAGTATCCATGATGAGTTTGTTGCCAGATTAAAGAAAAAGGCGGAAGCCATGACGATCGGCAATCCTGTGAACAATCCGGATATCGGACCTGTCATTACGGAAAAGGATATGGAGAAAGTTCTGTCTTATATAAAGAGCGGTATTGAGGAAGGCGCAACACTTGTAACAGGTGGTGAGCGTTATACAGAAGGAGAATGTGCAAAGGGCTACTTTGTACGTCCAACGATCTTTGATAATTGTACTTCGGATATGAAGATTGTCCGTGAGGAGATCTTTGGTCCGGTTGTCAGCATCCAGACCTTTAAGACAGAGGAAGAAGCGATTGCGATGGCAAATGATACCGTATATGGTCTTGCCGGAGCTGTATTTACTTCCGATATAACCAGAGCACATCGTGTGATCAGTGAGCTTCGCGCAGGTATCACATGGATCAACTGCTACAACCCAACCTTCAATGAAGCACCTTGGGGCGGCTATAAGATGAGCGGTATCGGCAGAGAGCTTGGCGTTCATGGTATCGAGGAATATCAGGAGGTTAAGCAGATCAATATCAATTTGAACCCGGGTATTGTAGGCTGGTATGAACACTAGATAAAACAGACCGTTCACTTTCTGAAAAATGAAGGTGGGCGGTTTTTTAATGCGTTTCAAATACCGAATGATTTGGCGAATAACAGAAATAGGGTAGAAAATGATACTTCGATAGAGGTATGACGATGGAATTACAAGTCAGTTATATGAGCTAAATATACTTATATTTAATTATATATAATAGATAAATGGTAGATAAATGGTATAAATTAGTAATTGAAAAAGAGCATGAGATACGATAATATACAGACATAGAAGCAAAGGAGCTTGTGAACAGGTCACAGGCTCCTTTTTTTCAGTTTAATGGCCGTAAAATTTATACTTCAATCAATGATTGTAAATGTTCATGGAAAGGTTGTGTTAGGTAACATACAGGATCAGACAGACACACGATAACACGAATATATTTTAAGGAGGATTTTAATATGAGTTATGAACAGGTAAGTAAGGATTTGGAAAAGGTAATTGGTTATATCCATTCAGATGAATTAACAGATGATGAAAAGAAATTAATGACAGAGCAGACATTAGATTATTTTGATAATTATGTAAGCCCGGGCTGGTTAAAATACAGAAAGTCAGTATCTACCAACTCAGCAGTGCTTGAGTGGAAAGATCATGACGGTGTATGTGATGGCTTATATGGTGAAGAATTCATTGACTGTCTTGGTGGTTTCGGTATTTATACATGTGGTCATAGAAATCCAGAGATCCTTGATACCGTAAAGGCACAGCTTGATCATCAGGCGCTTCATTCACAGGAGCTGTTGGATCCGCTTCGTGGATATCTTGCAAAGGCAGTTGCAGATATCACACCGGGTGATCTTCAGTATTGTTTCTTTACAAATGGTGGTGCAGAGGCAGTCGAAATGGCATTGAAGCTTGCCAGAATCGCAACAGGCGGAAGATGGTATATCTCAACCGTTGGTGCATTCCATGGTAAATCAATGGGTGCAATCTCAATGGGTGGTAAGAATACATACAGAGTTCCATATACACCTATGGTACAGCAGGTACAGCATGTAGAATATGGTAATGCAGAGGATGCAAGAAAGGCAATCCGTAACCTGATCGCTGTTGGTGAAAAGGTTGCAGCCATGATCGTTGAACCAATTCAGGGCGAGGCTGGTGTTATCGTTCCACCGGAAGGATATCTGACAGAGTTAAGACAGATTTGTGATGAGTATGGTGTAGCGTTGATCTTTGATGAGATCCAGACAGGTATGGGTCGTACCGGTACAATGTGGAGATGCGAAGCAGAAGGCGTAACACCGGATATCATGACATTCGGTAAAGCATTTGGTGGTGGTATTATGCCAATCACAGGTATTATCTGTAAGCCATCCATGTGGGTACAGCAGTTGATCGACAACCCATGGTTACTTGGTTCTCCTACATTTGGTGGTAACCCTGTATGTTGTTCGGCAGCGATCGCAACGATCAAATACATGATTGATAATGATATTCCAGGACAGTGTGCAAGCAAAGGTAAGATCTTAAAGGCAGGACTTGAAAGTCTGAAGGCAAAATATCCTGAGATCATCGATGATGTCAGAGGCGTAGGTCTGATGCTTGCTGTTGAGTTTGTTACATCTGATATCGGTTACAGCATCGCAAAGGGCTTGTTCTCAAGAGGTGTTATGACAGCCGGAACACTTGTAAACTCCAAGTGTATCCGTTTCGAGCCGACAGCGGTTATTACAGAGGAACAGATCGCAGCCGTTATCGAGCGTATGGATGCGGCACTTGCTGATACGAAGAAAGAATATAATCTGTAAATTCATCGGTATATCGTGATGGAAAATCATCTGACCATAGTATAGGCAATGATTTTTCGGATGCATAGAATGTGCGAAGTATATATAAGACTACCGTTTATTCGGATACAGATTTGATCGTCAGTTGAAACTGCTATGATCAGACTGCCGGATGGACGGTAGTTTTGTTTTATAGAAATATTTATCCTGTAAAGCAATTTTGTTCTGGGGTAAAAGAGTCGAAACGGCTCTTTGTATTTATACATAAATAGGGTATAATAAAGCTATTCATTCTATATGGGGAGGTATATACAGATGAGAAAATTAAAGATCACATTTAACGCGCCGGTGACGCTGGGCTTTGTATTTATTTGTTTTGTTGTAACGCTGCTTGGGGTACTGACCGGTGGCGGAAGTACCCGGTTATTATTTATGACATATCATTCATCGCTTACAAATCCACTCACATATCTGCGATTCTTTACACATGTATTCGGGCATGCAGGATGGAGTCATTTTATCGGAAATGCCTCCTATCTGTTATTGCTTGGACCGATGTTAGAAGAAAAATATGGTTCGAAAGAAATGTTGGAAGTGATCGGTGTAACAGCACTTGCGACCGGTATTGTGAATTACATCTTTTTCTGGAATGTAGCACTTTGTGGAGCGAGTGGTGTCGTATTTGCATTTATCGTGCTGGCGTCCTTTACCGGATTCCGAGCAGGCGAAATTCCGTTATCCTTTATTCTGGTTGCGATCATCTTTATCGGACAGCAGGTATATGAAGGTATCGTAGTACAGGACAATATCTCGAATATGGCACATATCATTGGCGGTATTGTGGGTGCAGTTGTCGGATATAATCTGAACCGGAAATAAACGGTGTGATATTTGCAAGGGAGGACTTCTCAAATGAATCGAACATGTGAAATACATGACACCATATTGCAGGATGATCTGAAATTGAGAGAAAGACCGCTTAAGGTTCTGGCGGCTGTTGATTCTTTTAAGGGCAGTATGACATCTGTTCAGGCAGGCATGGCGGTTAAAAAAGGTCTGGAGAAAAATTATAAGAATTGTGAGATCGAAGTGGTTCCGGTTGCAGATGGCGGAGAGGGAACCATGGATGCGATCGCCTATGGAAAATCGAACATGAAACGTCATACAGTTAATGTAACAGGACCGCTTGGACAGGTCGTAAAGGCTTCTTATATCAGTTATGATGAAGGAGGAGAAAAAGTAGCATTAATTGAGATGGCAGAGGCAGCAGGACTTCCGCTTGTACCGGAGTCAGCCAGAAATCCGATGCATACAACTACATATGGAGTAGGCGAGATGATAAAGGATGCCATGCTGCATGGATGCCGGAGCTTTATTATAGGGATTGGCGGAAGCGCAACAAATGATGCCGGGATTGGAATGCTGCAGGCACTTGGGTGTCATTTCCTTGATGAACATGGGAATGAAGTTTGCTATGGAGCAGAAGGACTTTCCAAAGTATGCGGGATTCACATAGAAGATATGTTACCGGAGCTTTCAGTATGTTCATTTCAGATTGCCTGTGACGTTACAAATCCGCTGGTTGGAGAGAATGGATGCAGCCATATCTTTGCACCGCAAAAAGGAGCAGATGCTCAGATGGTAGAGAACATGGAGAAATCCATGGTGCGTTATGCAGATCTGGTAGAACAGCAGAACTGGTCAGGCTGTAAGCAGGATAAAGTGCAAATGAATACAGACCCGGAGAAGTGTCAGATGGACAGCATAATAAATCGTATGACACCGGGAGCAGGTGCAGCAGGCGGTCTTGGATATGCATTTCTAATGTTCCTGCATGCAAGATTACGACCGGGAATTGATATAGTATTTGATGAGATCCATTTAAAAGAAAGAATAAAAAATGTCGATCTGGTTATTACCGGAGAGGGCCGGATGGATGCGCAGACGTTAATGGGAAAAACTCCGGCAGGCGTAGCAAAACTTGCAAAAGCACAGAAGAAAAAAGTGGTTGCATTTGCAGGCTGCTTCGGGGAAGACATCGAACAATGTATGGAGAGCGGCTTGTTTGATGCATGTTATTCCATAACCGACGGACTGCCCGAAGAGGAACGAGGAAGAGCCATGCAGGCAGAATGTGCCATGCAGAATATGGAACGAGCTGTGAGGGAGAAGCTATAGCAAATAAGAAAGCCCGAATAGAGCAGTAAACTCTATTTGGGCTTTTTATATAAGAACATTTAAAAGTCATATGACACTGTTAAGATAGGCGCAAGGAGGTAAGAAATATGACATATCAGATACTGATGATTGAAGATGATGAACAGATCTGCGAAGTAGTGAAAGATTATTTTACCAGAGAAAGCGAAAATGAGATTGTAGTACGGACGGCACAGAATGGACAGGACGGGCTGGATTTATTTGAGACGGAACGGGTGGATCTTGTATTGTTAGACATCATGCTTCCGGGAATGGATGGATTTGCGATCTGTCGGGAGATGCGTAGGACGAGCATGGTTCCGATCCTGTTTTTAACAGCCAGAAGTTCCGAACGGGATATCCTGCTTGGCTATGATCTCGGCTGTGACGATTATATCATCAAACCATTTTCTCTTGTGACCTTATATGCGAAATGCAAGGCACTGATCAGACGGTCAAAGGATCTCAGCAGAACCGGAGAGCTGGTCTGTGGCAGGATACATATGAAGCCATCGGAGTATAGGGTTCTTGTGGATTCTCAGGAAATAGAACTTGCGCCGAAGGAGTTTGCATTGTTACGGATGCTGCTCGAGAACAAAAACAAAACCGTAGCAAGAGAACGGCTTCTGATCGGGGTATGGGGCTATGATTATGATGGTAGTGATCGTTGCGTGGATAATCACATTCGAAAGATCCGAAAACATCTTGGAAGTGCAGGAAAGCAGATTAAAACAGTGATAGGAAATGGATATCAGATACGGGGTGATGACGATGAAAAAGAACAAAAACAATAAAAAAAGAAATGCCATATTGTCGGAGCGGCAGAAAAGAAAAAGACAAAAGGTAAGAAGAAAATGGATATGGATTTCATCTGGCATTATAGCAGTCAGCATAATGTTGTATCTGCTGGTGATCGGTTATTACAGAAATCAGGTCAATCTGGAATTAAAAGAATATTTTCAGGTGTCAACAAATAGTGTCAGTGCAGGTTTGGCTGAATGTCAGGAAGATATTGCAGGTATGACAGATATAGAGGAAGCCCGTAATAAAATACAGGAGGTCCTTGCGGAAGAAAACACACCATACTTTCTGACTGCTGTTTACAGGCGGCATTTGGAAAGCTCAGATGCAGTAGACAATATAGAAGAAAAAGACGATGTAAATGCTGCAGATGAAAATCAAGAAACAGAAACTACGAAGCATACAGACGAAAATGATACAGAAAAATTAGAACAACAGGTACAGGATATAGAGAATGATATGGAGCAGATGCAGTCCGAAGTACAGATGTATTCACCGATTATGCCTTCTTTCCGGCAGGTGGTTCAAAATGCTGATGCAGGGGAATTTGCATGGAGTCTTCATGGCAGAGTAGATGATGCCAATCAGTATAGTAAGACGAGCAGGTATTTGCTCGCTAAGATGGAGTCTCATGGAGTATATCCGGAAGATACAACAGATCGTGTAAGTGGTTATTTGAGTGAAACCTATTATTTTAAAAGCCAGTATGTCATTTCAGACAATGATATATATTATATCGTATCCGCTATGTATGCAGATCCATTTGGCTGGCATACTGAAGGCGTCTGGTTATTTTATGGAGGGCTTGCAGTTGTATTTCTCATTATAATTGCAACGATCCTGACTGCGTTTATATCCTGTAGACGGACATTTTCGCAGATGGAAGATGCAGAGAGAAAAGAAACGGTTATTACAGCACTTGCGCATGATGTAAAAAGTCCGTTGATGGCAATTTCCGGATATGCAGAGAATCTGAAACAGTTAAACCAGACAGGAGAGAGTCAGCATTACATAGATGTTATTTTGGAAAATACATCTTACATGAATGAACTTTTATGTCAGTTAAGCGAGTATATCAAGCTTGGTAAAATGGAAGCGTTACAGACAGAGCCTGTAAATATCGAACAGATATGGGAGCCATTACAGGAACGGTATCAGAATCTTCTGGAGGAAAAAGATCTGGAAGTCAGAATGTTAGGAAGCTGCACGGTAAAAGGTGATCCGCTGATGATTTCCTATATGTTAGAGAATTTGTTTGTAAACGCGATTAAGTATTCACTGAAAGGAAGTGTGATCCGGCTGATATTAAAGGAAGATCATCTAATCCTTAGCAATCAGATGGAACAGCCGCTTACAACCGATCCGGAGGAATTGTGGAAACCATTTGTAAAGGGAGACGAAGCAAGAACCGGCAGAAGCGGAAGCGGAATCGGATTGAGCATCGTGCAGGAAATCATGCAGATATTCGGCTACCACGGAAGTTTAAAAACAGAAGACGGTGAATTTGAAGTAACAATTTATTTTTAAATAGAGAGTAGAAATTTTAAATAATAGGTAAGACCACTGTCAATCTATTGTATAAGTATGTAGTTCAAATGTAGTTCAAATACGCCAGAATCGCATTGCAAACACATGGAAAATAGGCTATATTTATGGGTGGTACTGTTAGTTTTATGTAACAGGAAGTAAGAGGAAATTTGTATGAACGAAAACGAGATTTCAAAGATGATCGAGCTTGCGATGCAGGCAAGAACAAAGGCATATGCACCATATTCGAATTTTCAGGTGGGAGCCTGTATAAAGATGGAGAATGGAAGTTATTATACAGGATGCAATATAGAAAATGCTTCCTATGGGGCAACAAACTGTGCGGAACGGACGGCTGTTTTTAAGGCAGTCAGTGAAGGATGCAGGAAACTGTCTGCGATCGTGATCGTTGGCGGACTAAAGAACGGAGAATGTGACTATACTTATCCATGTGGGATATGCAGACAGGTCATTGCCGAATTTGCCGAACAAGACTGCGTGATCGTTGTAGCAAAGAACAAACAGGAATATCGGATGTATTCGGTAGAAGAGCTGCTTCCGGAGACATTCCATTTGAATAAAGAAGAATAAAGGAGACATCAGATTGAGAGACTTAAAAGAATTAACAGGGTATGACATCATAACAGAAGAAAAGATCCCTGAAGTAAATGGAACAGGTTATATCTTAAGCCACAAGAAGACAAAGGCCAGAGTGCTTGTAATTGCAAATGATGATGAGAACAAGGTGTTTAATATCGGATTCCGGACACCGCCGTATGATGATTCCGGTATTCCGCATATTCTGGAACATTCGGTATTATGCGGTTCCAGAAAATATCCGGTAAAAGACCCGTTTGTAGAACTGGCAAAGGGTTCATTAAATACATTCTTAAATGCAATGACATATTCTGATAAGACGGTATATCCGATTGCGAGCTGTAACGAAAAGGATTTTGAAAATCTTATGGATGTCTATCTGGATGCGGTATTCTATCCGAATATTTATGAACATACAGAGATCATGCGTCAGGAAGGCTGGCATTATGAACTTGAAACTGTAGAAGGGGAACTGATCTATAATGGTGTTGTGTTTAATGAGATGAAGGGTGCATTTTCATCTCCGGAACAGCAGATGTATTCAAAGATTGAAAAACTTCTTCTTGCTGACACACCATACAAGAATGAATCCGGTGGTGATCCTGCAGCGATTCCAACATTAAGTCAGGAACGTTTTCTTGATTTTCACAGAAAGTATTATCATCCGTCAAACAGTTATATTTATCTGTATGGTGATCTTGATATGTATAAGGAACTGGACTATATCGATAAGGAGTATCTCTCGAGCTTTGATTATAGAGAGATTGATTCTACGATCGCTGTGCAGACAGCCTATGAACAGATGAAGGATGAGAGCTGCTTTTATTCGATCGCAGAAAATGAGAGCGAAGAAAATCAGACATTTTTAACCTATAATATGGTAGTTGGCAGCAGCCTTGATAAGAAGCAGTCCGTTGCCATGAATATACTGGAATACGCAATTATGGACGCTCCGGGCGCACCATTGAAGAAAGCATTAGTAGATGCAGGGATCGGAGAGGATGTCTTTGCTTCCTTTGATGATGGGATCCGGCAAACAATCTTTTCAATCGTAGCAAGAAATGCAAATATGTCCGATAAGGAACGTTTTGTGTCTGTGATCAGGGATACACTGACCGATCTTTCCGGGCATGGAGAAGAAGGAAAGGCGATCAATCGGACTTCGATCGAGGCTGCGATCAATAATTTTGAGTTTAAACATAAGGAAGCAAACTTCGGCAGATTTCCGAAGGGGCTTATGATGGGTCTGGATGCATTTAATACATGGCTGTATGATGATGCATCTGCACTTGAAATGTTTAAGTTAAATGAAGTATATGATGAATTGAAAGAAAGTCTGAAAACCGGATATTTTGAAGAACTGATCTGGGAAAAGCTGGTTCAGAATACCTTTGGTATGATTTTTGTTATGAAGCCGAAGAAGGGGCTTGATAAGGAGAATGATGCAGCAGAGAAGCAGAAACTTGCAGACTATAAGGCCTCTCTTACAGAAAATGAGCTTGAACAGGTTGTATCAGATACAAAGGAATTAAAATTATATCAGGAGACACCATCTCCGACAGAGGATATGGAGAAGGTTCCGTTGCTTAATATTTCTGATATCAGAAAAGAGATCCATCCGTTAAAGAACCGTGAGGACAGCATTTATGATATGCCATTAATAAGTCATGATATCTTTACTAACGGAATCGGTTATCTGGAGTTTATATTTGATATCAATGATCTGGATGCAGAGTTTGTTCCATATGTAGAGCTGCTCACCAGCATTTTCAAATATGTGGATACAGAGCATTACACATATAGTGAACTGTCCAATCAGATCAATTTCCATACCGGCGGTATCGGATTTTCTACAGGAGCCATGTATAAGGATGGCGGGAAGGATCATCTTTCATTCTTCTCCGTTAAGACAAAGGCCATGTATGACAAGCTTGGAGAGGGTCTGAAGCTGATCGAGGAGATCCTGTTCACATCGAAGCTTTCGGATAAGAAGAGATTGAAAGAGATTATATCGGAAGAAAAGGCCGGACTTAAGACTGATCTGATATCCTCAGGGCATATCACATCTGCAACACGCGCGATGTCTTATGTCTCAGATGTGATGGCATTTAAGGATATGACAGAGGGAATCGGATATTATGATTTCTTACAGGAGCTGGATCAGAATTTTGAGCAGAATTCAGATGCGATCATTGAGAAGCTGCAGACAACGCTTGCCGAGATCCTCAGAAAAGGAGCGGTAACAATCTCTTATACCGGTGACAATGATATCAAGGAATTATTGGGCGCAGATATTGAAGCGTTTGCAAGAAAGTTGTCGACCAGACCTGCTTTTGCAGAAAAACGTGTGATGAAAAAAGCTGTTAAGAACGAAGCCTTTAAGACAGCAAGCCAGGTACAGTATGCGGCTCTCGCAGGAAATTATAAAGAAAAAGGATTTGAATATACCGGAGCACTGGAAGTCCTACAGGTGATCTTCTCCTATGGATATCTCTGGGAGAATATCCGTGTAAAGGGTGGGGCATATGGAGCTATGTGTTCATTTGCCAGATCAGGAATGGGATATTTTACATCCTACAGAGATCCGAACCTGATGGAGACATATGATATCTATAAGAAGGCAGCAGACTATGTGGCAGGCTTTGATGCAAGCGATAGAGATATGACCAAATATCTGATCGGTGCGATCGCGAAGTTAGATTCTCCAATGACACCATCAGCAGAAGGAGCATTCAGCCAGACCTGTTACTTTGCAGGTATTACAGATGAGCAGCTTCAGAAAGAACGTGATCAGGTGCTTACTGCAAATGTAGAAACGATCCGTTCACTGGCACCTGTGATCCGGGCAATCACAGATGGCGGGGTTATCTGTGCAATCGGTGGGGAAGATAAGATCGAACAGAATCGGGCAAAGTTTAAAGAAGTAAAAGATCTATAGTTTTTACAGAAGTAACGAAAGAAGATATAAGTATATAGATTTGTAAATAGTTCTCCGGCAGGCTACAGGATTCTGTACCGAATGGAGAACATGAATACATACAGAGTATGGAAGGAGAAGTATGAACGATACATACAAATCAGGATTTGTTGCGATCATAGGAAGACCAAATGTAGGTAAATCCACACTGATGAATCAGTTGATCGGACAGAAGATCGCGATAACGAGCAGTAAGGCGCAGACAACAAGAAACCGTATCCAGACCGTGTATACCTCGGATGAAGGACAGATCGTTTTCCTCGATACACCGGGAATCAACAGAGCCAAGAATAAGCTTGGTGAATACATGTTAAAGGTAGCAGAGGGAACATTAAATGAAGTAGATGTCGTTATGTGGATCGTTGAAGCAACGACATTTATCGGAGCCGGAGAACGATATATCATCGAACAGTTAGAGCGTGTTAAGACCCCGATCATCATTGTGGTAAATAAGATCGATGCGGTAAGTGAAGAAGAAGTATTCAAGGCGATCTCGACCTATAAGGATGCCTGCAGTCATGCGGAGATCGTTCCGGTATCGGCATTAAAGGGAAAGAACAAAGATGAACTGATAAAGACTCTGTTCAAATACCTTCCATACGGACCACAGTTCTATGATGAAGATACCATCACCGATCAGCCGGAGCGACAGATCGTATCCGAACTGATCCGGGAGCAGGCTTTAAGACTTCTGGATAAAGAGATTCCGCACGGAATCGCGGTTGTTATTGATTCGATGAAGGAACGTCCGAACGGACGGCTTATAGATATTGATGCGACGATCATCTGTGAGCGGGATTCTCATAAGGGTATTATTATCGGAAAGCAGGGTGCAATGCTGAAAAAAATCGGCAGCAATGCAAGATATGGCATTGAACAGCTCTTAGACACGCATGTGAATCTGAAGCTTTGGGTAAAGGTGAAGAAGGATTGGCGGGATACCGATACGCTTCTTCGAAATTATGGTTATAAGATGGATGAATCATGAAGGATGAAATAGTATTAAATGGAATCGTGCTTTCCTCCGGTCTTCAGGGAGAATATGACAGACGGCTTGTCATACTGACCAGAGAGCAGGGGAAGATCACAGCATTTGCAAAGGGAGTCCGACGACCAAGCAGTCAGTTGATCTCGAAGACGCAGCTGTTTGTTATGGGAGCATTTACTGTATATCCGGGAAGAAATGCATATACATTAATCAACGTAGATGCAAAGGAATATTTTCATGAACTGACCTTTGATATGAACAAATACTGTTACGGATCTTACTTTTGTGAGATGATGTCGTATTTTACAAGAGAAGGCGATCGGTCGGCAGATTATCTGAATCTGTTGTTTGTCAGTCTGAATGCATTAAAAAAAGGACTGATGCCAGTGAAGCTGATCCGGTGTGTATACGAACTGAAGATCATGGACATCTTTGGACAGGGACTTCAGAGCTTTCACTGTCCAATCTGCGGAAGCGACAAGCTGACACGGATATTTGATCCCTTATCCGGTGGAATCCTGTGTGAGAACTGCCGGAGCAAGGCGAAGAAAAGCATTCATATATCAGAAGATGCAAGATATGTGCTTCAGTATATTAATGGAGCGACGCTTGGAAATCTGTATAATTTCACGGTTTCAGACAGTGTGCTGGAAGAACTTATGATGATCGCAAAGGAATTTCTAGCGGTATATGTAGACCGAAAATTCAATTCTGTAGAAATAATTGAATCCCTGTCTTGAAAAAAACAGGGAGAGAAGGTACAATAACGTACAAATAAAAGATGAAATATAAATGGAGGACATTATGGAAAAGACATTAGACAAGATCGTTGCTTTAGCAAAGAACAGAGGTTTTGTATATCCGGGTTCAGAGATTTATGGTGGACTTGCAAATACATGGGATTACGGTAACCTTGGTGTTGAGTTAAAGAACAATGTAAAAAAGGCTTGGTGGAAAAAGTTCATACAGGAGAATCCATATAATGTAGGCGTTGACTGTGCGATCTTGATGAACCCACAGACATGGGTAGCATCCGGACATCTTGGCGGTTTTGCAGATCCTTTGATGGACTGTAAAGAGTGCCATGAAAGATTTCGTGCAGACAAACTGATCGAAGACTACATGGCAGAGAATAACATGGAGATCGAAGGTTCTGTTGATGGCTGGTCAAATGAAGAAATGGAGAGCTTTATCGAAGAAAAGAATATCTGTTGTCCTTCATGCGGAAAACATAATTTTACAGGTATCAGACAGTTTAACCTGATGTTCAAGACATTCCAGGGTGTAACAGAGGATGCAAAGAACACAGTATATTTAAGACCTGAGACAGCACAGGGTATCTTTGTAAACTTCAAGAATGTACAGAGAACATCCAGAAAGAAGATCCCGTTTGGTATCGGACAGATCGGTAAGTCATTCCGTAATGAGATCACACCGGGTAACTTTACGTTCCGTACCAGAGAGTTTGAGCAGATGGAGCTGGAATTCTTCTGTGAACCGGGAACAGACCTTGAATGGTTTGATTACTGGAGAAGCTTCTGTATCAACTGGCTAAAAGACCTTGGTATCAAGGATGAAGAGATGCGTGCTCGTGATCATTCACCGGAAGAGCTTTGCTTCTACAGCAAGGGAACAACAGATATAGAGTTCTTATTCCCATTTGGATGGGGCGAGCTTTGGGGTATCGCAGACAGAACGGATTATGATCTGACTCAGCATCAGACTGTATCCGGCGAACCAATGGATTACTTTGATGATGAGAAAAAAGAGAAATACATTCCATATGTTATCGAACCATCACTTGGTGCTGATCGTGTAACACTTGCATTCCTTTGTGCTGCATATGATGAAGAAAATATCGGAACAGAGGAGAAGCCGGATGTAAGAACTGTATTACATTTCCATCCTGCACTTGCACCTGTTAAGATCGGTGTCCTTCCACTGAGCAAGAAACTCGGCGAGGGAGCAGAAAAGGTATATGCTGAATTATGCAAATACTACAACTGTGAATACGACGACAGAGGAAATATCGGTAAGCGTTACAGAAGACAGGATGAGATCGGAACTCCGTTCTGTGTAACTTATGATTTTGATTCAGAAGAAGATGGTGCTGTAACAGTCCGTGACAGAGATACCATGGAGCAGGAAAGAGTAAAGATTGAAGATCTGAAGGCATATTTTGAGAAGAAATTCGAATATTAATCAGATGAAATGAATCAATATCTCGGATTAGAGTGCCCGGTTGATCGAATCTGAAAAATAAAAGGGACATTTGTCGGAAAAGAACATTATCCGGCGGATGTCTCTTTCTTTTTGAAAAAGATTCCGGAATATGCGGTTAAAAAGAGAAAAAAATTGAAAAAAGTGGTTTAATATTATTAGGTCATATGATATAATCACGTCAGAGTGGTGGGAAAATTCTGCCCTAAAGCAGGCTTTTTTCAGCATATATTTAATTAGATACGTAGGAGGTAATAAACAAATGGCAAACAAGTGGGTTTATATGTTTAGCGAAGGCGACATGACCATGCGTAATCTTCTCGGTGGTAAGGGCGCAAACCTTGCAGAGATGACAACAATTGGTCTTCCAGTTCCACAGGGTTTCACAATCACAACAGAGGCTTGTACTCAGTACTATGAAGATGGTCGTAAGATCAACGACGAGATCATGGCACAGGCTATGGAAGGTGTTAAGAAGATGGAGGAGATCAACGGCAAGAAGTTCGGAGATCTTGAGAATCCATTATTAGTATCAGTTCGTTCAGGTGCTAGAGCATCTATGCCGGGTATGATGGATACAATCCTTAACCTTGGTTTAAATGACGAAGTTGTTGCTGCAATGATCGCACACAACCCAGATCCAGCATTCGAGCGTTTCGTATATGATTCTTACAGACGTTTCATTCAGATGTTCTCAGACGTTGTTATGGAAGTTGGTAAGAAGTACTTTGAGCAGCTCATCGATAAGATGAAAGAAGAGAAGGGTGTTAAGTTCGACGTAGAACTTACAGCAGCTGATCTTAAGACTCTTGCAGAGCAGTTCAAGGCTGAATACAAGAACCAGTTAGGAACAGATTTCCCTTCAGACCCAGTTGAGCAGTTAAAGTTAGCTATCGAAGCTGTATTCCGTTCATGGGACAACCCACGTGCAAACGTATACAGAAGAGATAACGATATCCCTTATTCATGGGGTACAGCAGTTAACGTAATGCCTATGGTATTCGGTAACTTAAATAATGAATCTGGTACAGGTGTTGCATTTACTCGTGACCCTGCAACAGGTGAGAAGAAGCTTATGGGTGAGTTCCTTATCAATGCACAGGGCGAAGACGTAGTTGCCGGTGTTCGTACACCAATGCCAATCGCTCAGATGGAGCAGGAATTCCCAGAAGCATATGCAGAATTCCTTAAGGTATGTGAGACTCTTGAGAATCACTACCATGATATGCAGGATATGGAGTTCACAGTTGAGAACAAGAAGCT
>ERZ1026943.131-NODE-131-length-48331-cov-7.864591_pt1 | contig 48331 bp, 47 predicted proteins | sample MGYA00519461_ERZ1026943 | MGnify/ENA primary metagenome ERZ1026943 (study PRJEB26926, sample SAMN06164617) | human gut metagenome | biome: ENVO:00009003; feature: ENVO:2100002; material: ENVO:00002003 | host: Homo sapiens | place: USA | collected 2012 ...
CGAGATGCTCAGGAGTCTCGTGGGCTCGGAGATGTGTATAAGAGACAGCGCCCGGGGCGGGGCAGAGGTCCGTCACGGTCGGGTCGCCGGAGGTGATGGTGCCGGTCTTGTCGAGCGCGACGATCTGGATACGGCCGGTCTCCTCAAGGGAGGCGGCCGTCTTGAAGAGGATGCCGTTTTTCGCGCCCATGCCGCTGCCGACCATGATCGCCACCGGGGTGGCGAGGCCGAGCGCGCACGGGCAGCTGATGACGAGCACGGAGATGCCGCGCGCGAGCGCGTAGCCCACGGTGCGGCCGAGCAGCAGCCAGACGACGAACGTCACGAGCGCGATGCCCATGACCGCCGGTACGAACACGCCGGACACCTTGTCGGCAATCTTGGCGATCGGCGCTTTCGTGGCCGCCGCGTCGCTGACCATCTGGATGATCTGCGAGAGGGTCGTGTCCTCGCCGACGCGCGTGGCGCGGCACTTGAGAAAGCCCGACTGGTTCACCGTCGCGGCCGAGACGGCCGCGCCCGGCGCTTTGTCGGCCGGGATGCTCTCGCCCGTGAGCGCCGCCTCGTTGACTGCGCTCGTGCCGGCGAGCACGACCCCGTCGACCGGGATGCGCTCGCCCGGGCGGACGACGAACACGTCGCCGGTTTGCACCTGCTCGACCGGGACGGTCACCTCCGCGCCGTCGCGCTCGACGGTGGCGGTCTTCGGCGCGAGCTCCATGAGGCTGCGCAGCGCGTCGGTCGTCTTGCCCTTCGAGCGGGCCTCGAGCGTCTTGCCCACCGTGATGAGCGTGAGGATCATGGCGGCGGACTCGAAGTAAAAGTCCATCATGTAGTTCATGACGGCCTGCTCGTCACCGCGCACCTGCGCGCCCGTCATGGCGAAGAGCGCGTACGTGCTGTACACGAACGCCGCCGTCGCCCCGAGGGCCACGAGCGTGTCCATGTTCGGCGCGCGGTGCCAGAGCGCCTGGAAGCCGCTGATGAAAAACTTCTGGTTGATGACCATGATGATCACCGTCAGCAGCAGCTGCGTCAGGCCCATGGCGACGTGGTTGCCGTCATAAAACTTCGGCAGCGGCCAGCCCCACATCATGTGGCCCATGGAAAAATACATCAGCACGAGCAGAAAGCCCAGCGACCAGAAGAGCCTGCGCCGCAGCTTCGGCGTCTCGTGGTCGGCCAGCGCGTCGGCGCCGGCGGCGAGGCCTGCGCTCTGCTGCGCGCCCTTGACCGACGCGCCGTAGCCCGCGGCCTGCACCGCGTCGATGATAGCCTGATCGGCCGCCGTGCCCTCCACCCCCATGGAGTTGGTCAGCAGGCTGACCGAGCACGCCGTCACGCCCGGTACGTTCGACACCGCCTTTTCCACGCGCGCCGAGCAGGCCGCGCAGCTCATGCCGGTGACGTTATATTGCTTCAATGTCGTTCCTCCTTTGCGGTGCGGCTCATTTCATGAGTTTCTGCAGCGTCGCCACCAGCTCGTCGATCACCTCATCCTTGCCGTCGCGGATGTCCTCGACGACGCAGGTGCGGATGTGACTGGCCAGCAGCTCCTTATTGAATGCATTGAGCGCCGCGCCCGCCGCCGCCGACTGCACGAGAATGTCCGGGCAGTAGGCGTCGTTTTCGACCATGCCGCGGATGCCGCGGATCTGGCCCTCGATGCGGTTGAGCCGGTGGATGAGCCGCTTGTATTCCTCCGGCGAGCGCTCCTTTTTGCGCTGCGAACAGCCGCAGCAGCACGTTTTTTTCTCATCGTCCATATATTCGTACCTCATTGTTTCCCGTATACCCCTTGGGGGTATTTTGAATATATACCCCCCGAGGGTATTTGTCAAGCGAAAATGCGCATGTTCTTGACAGCGGGCGCGCGCGATCTGCTCGATTCCGCCGGCTGCCAGAACGTCAAGGGCGGCTGGCCGGTGCAGGCGTCCGACCGCATCGAGGCCGTGCTCGAGGCCGTTGGCCTGCGCGGATAATTTGCAGGCAGAAAACCGCCACGCCCCTGTGCGCCGGAATGGCGCGCAGGGGCGTGGTTTTTATTTTGCTGCCGGTGCTCAGCCGTGGTAGTCGCCGGTCGCGGAATCGACCGTGACGTAGGGCACGACTTTGCCGTCGAGCTTCACATAGACCTGATAGATGCCGTTTCCGAGATCCTCGTAGTGGTCGGGCGTGACGCCGTAGTCTTCGAGCAGGCTCCGTTCAAACTTGGCCTTCCAGCCGTCGCTGCCGGCGTCTTTTCCGGCGGCGGGCGTCGGTGTCGCGGCCGGGGCGGCGATGACGGGCGTCTCAACGACCGGGGCCGCAGGCGTCTGTGCGGGATCGGATGCGGCGGCGGTCTGCCTGCCGCAGGCAGTCAGCGCCAGCAGGAGCACGGCGGTCAGCAGCGCGGCCGCATGTTTGCGGTGGGTCATGGGCAGTGCCTCCTTGGTGATGGTGTTTTCGCAGACATTTTACATTAAAATTCGCAGAAATACCACCCTGGGGTGCAAAATTCAGATGTGAATTCAGATGTGAATGTTGCGCCCGCCGGTCATTCTTTCAGCGTTCGGACGGAAAACGGGTAGGCGCAGGTCATGCGGTACCAGAATTCCGGCGCGGTTTTTGCCGGATCGTCCGCCGCTGCGATGACATCGGTCCCGTCCTCGATGATGTTCTGGAAGAAAAACGCGCAGACTCTCTGCCACTGCTCCGTGCCGCAGACAAACGCCTCGAGATCCTCCACGACCAGAAGGTCGGCGTTTCCGCACAGCGACCCCGCCGTATCGTCGAGCGCCCCGGACGGTGTGGCGCACCGGCTGCGCAGCTGCGCGCCGCCGGTGCGCACGACGTGCGCGTGGTCGAGCCGGTCCGCGAGCTCGGCGGCGAACTGTGCACGGTCCGCCATGCTGAGCACCAGCAGGGAACAGGGCAGCGCCTGACGCGCTTGCGTGCGGCGCAGCAGGCAGCGCCGCCGCAGTGCCGCGAACGCCTTCCGGCAGAGCGACAGGAACTGCTGCAGGCTGTATGTACCGGCCAGAACGCACAGCAGAAAGGTACCGGCCCACGGGAGCACATACCGGAAGATGCCGATGCCGCCGCGGTAAGTCAGGTCCGTGCGCACGAGGTTTTCATACATATGCGGCACGTGTACCCAGCCGCTGTCCAGCCGGCAGAGCATGTGCAGCTCGTTGTTGTGCAGGCAGACCAGCGCCGTGGCGATCAGCGCAAAGACCGCCGCCGGCAGCCAGCGGAGCCGGGGGGTGCGGATGCGCGCCAGCAGCCTGCCGCAGCCGTATGCCGTCAGAGGGAAAAACAGGGCATAACCGGCCAGCTTCAGGAAGCGGAACGCGGGCAGCCGGTCGGGATACGGGCCGATATCGAACAGCGCGCGATAACCGGGCAGCAGCGGCAGAAGCAGCAGCGCCGCGTCCAGACAGATCAGCAGGATCAGAAATACGGTATGCCATGTTTTTTTCATGTCTCAGGTCCCCTCTCTTTTTGCGGATTCTGTTCCATGATAGCATAAAAAGGCAGCCGGAGCAAACGGACGATAGACGCCATCCGGGCGCAACACCTGCGGCGGGCGGATTTTTTGCGCTTGACAGGGCCTCCGGCGCAGGATATTCTGTCAGCAGAACGGAGGGGACGCGCGTGCCGGAGAAGTATGTTTTTCCTATTTTAATGCTAGTGATTTGGCCCGTCCATTTTTTCTATGTTCGTAGTGCGATTTTCAGCATCTTGAGAGCCGCCATGAGCAAGACGATGACGTAAAAACAGCGAAAGGCGCACCCCGGATTCTGGAACTGGCTGACCTACCGTGGCGTCGCATCGGCAATTCCGCTTCCGATCCGAATTTGGTACTATTGTGAACTGCTCAAATATCCGCTTGCGGCGCTCACGTTTTATGTGCTGATGTGGCTGCTCGGTGTACCGCTCGATTCGCTGCGGAAGTGGCCGGCAATCGTTGTCATTTCTTCAGAACTTCCGTTAGCCATATATTTTTTCTTTTTTACTGTGCCGGAGGCGGGAACAGGAGATCGTTTGCCCGCGTGGACGGTCAAGCACTTTTCCCCCGATCACAACGACGGCAGAAAGCCGCGGTGATGACATGCGCGGAAAACAGAGTTCAAAAATCAGTCTGAAAAAGCGGCTGCTCAAACGGCGGCAGGCGCTGACCAGGCGCTGGGACAAGCAAAGCACGCGCCGTCATCTGCCGCTGTACCTGCTGCTTCTTAGCAAAACGTAAAAAACACCGCCGCAGGGTTTTCCCTGCGGCGGTGTTTTTCTGCCCGCGTGCGAATAAAACAAAAAATTGAATGAATAAATACTAATGAGCGCCGTTTCTCCTCAATTGCCCGCGAAGCTGGAAAAACGCTGGAATATGTGGGTTTTCAGACCTATAATAAGCGCATATAACCGTATCAAAAATAATTCATGTATGAATATGCTAATAATACGACGAATAATGAAATTAAATTCACCAAAAACCTTGTGTGCTTTGTCAATTGAAAAACTTACATTTCAGACGTAAACTGCACATAAGATTTTTTCCGTCTGCGGCGCACTCCTGCTGCTCCGGCGGTGAAGAATCCAATCTCATACAGAAAGAAGGCTTATCATGAAGAGGAGAATCTTGACTCTGCTGCTGACGCTGGTCATGGTGCTGTCGCTTCTGCCCGGCACGGCGCTCGCCGTGAACGACAGCAGCGCACCCGCCGTGACGTATGCCGATCTGGCAGACATCAACGGTACTGCGCTCGTCCCTGACGGCGCAGGCGAAAACACGGAACTGACCGTAGCGGACGCAGTGCGTGCACTGCTGCTGTGGACGGGCATGACCGAGCAGCAGCTCGGCTCGTTCCCGGATGACTATCTGGCTCAGGCCCGCAGCATGGGCATGATCGACACGGACACCGACGCCGACGCGCCCTGCACGCTCGCGGCTTACCGCCAGATGAAGGCGGTCGCCGACCAGATGTATGACGCGCTGCACGCCGACAAGCTGCAGCCGCTGTACATGAACGGTATGGCGCAGCCCATCTTCCCCTACACGACCGGCGAGGTCACGGAGGGCTACAGCAACGACGAGAGCGACATCATCCGCTACTGCGTCTATGTCGAGACCAACTACGACACCGACGACGACGGCAAGCTCGACCTCGTCAAGGCGCTCGTGCAGATCCCGCGCGCAGCGATGGAGGGCAACTACAAGGCGGCCACCATCTACGAGGCGCGCCCGTACATCACCGGCTGCAACGAGAGCATGAACCCCGGCGAGAACCTCGGCAGCGAGGGCTATGACATCTCCAAGCTCTACAGCCAGCCGGACAAGCGCGTGCCCGCCGGCACCGCCACGACCGCGGACGCGGCAGCTGCTGCCGACAGTGCCGACTGGTACTACTGGAACCCGTATGAGCAGATGTACGACTACGAGGACCTCAACTGGTATGACTACTATCTTGTGCGCGGCTTTGCCGTGGTCGAGTGCGGCGGTCTGGGCACGAAGGGCTCCGACGGCTTTGAGACCTGCGGCACCGATCTGGAGATCGATGCGTTCAAGTGCGTGATCGAATGGCTGCACGGCGACCGCGTGGCCTACACCGACAAGACCAGCAACGTCGCCATCTCGGCCGACTGGTCGAGCGGCAAGATCGGCATGACCGGCCGCTCCTACGCCGGCACGACGCAGTTCGGTCTGGCAACGACCGGCGTCGCCGGCCTTGAGACCATCGTCCCCGTCGCCGGTATCGCGAGCTGGTATGAGTACACCAACTCTCAGGGCATCTCCACCAACAGCCTCGTCAACTACTCCGAGCGGCTCGGCTGGTACTGCAACGGCCGCTACCTCGATCCGGACGACTACGCGACCATCGCCGAAAAGTACGGCAACTACATGTACCAGATCCAGCAGGATCAGCTCAAGAGCAACGGCGACTACTCCGAGCACTGGGCGACCCGCGACTACACGCTTGACGCGGAAAACATCAAGTGCCCGGCGCTGATCGTGCACGGCCTCAACGACGACAACGTGCGCACGAAGGAATTTGACCTCATGTATCAGGCCTATCAGAAGGCCGGCGTGAACGTCAAGCTCCTGCTGCATCAGGATGCGCACCTGACCCCGAGCTACCCCGCCGGCAACCTCGAGTTCTACATTGACGGCGAGAGCTACAACAACGTCCTCAACCGCTGGTTCAGCCACTACCTGTGCGGCGTGGAAAACGGCGCCGAGAACATGGCCGCCGTCACCGCGCAGAGCAATGTCGACGCCTCCGTCTGGAACACCTATGACAGCTGGACGACCGACGAGAGCATTGCCCTCTCCAACGCCGACGACACCGGCACGACCACCATCAACAGCGACTACGCCACGCAGGGCATCAACCGCAGAAACTGGCGTGACGCGCTGACCGCCGGCTCCACCGACGTGAGCGCCATGTACACCATGGATGTCGACGCCGACACCGTCATCAAGGGCAGCGTGGCCGTGAGCTTCACCGCCAGCGCTGATAACTATGACGCGCCGGAGACGACCAGCCCGCGCGGCACCGTCGACCACGACAACTATGTCGGCGAAGAGACGAACGCCCTTGACCACGACAACTACGTTGGCGCGGCGAGCGCTGACGGCGCTGTGACCGTGTCCCTGCCGGACGGCGCCGATCTGATCGACCGCGACGCGCTCATGGTCAGCGCCATGCTCGTCGACATCGCGCCCGAGGGCACGACGTTCCCGGCCTACAACACGCAGGGCAGCTATGTGCCCAAGACCATCACCGCCGGCGGCGCGTGGATGGGCGGCGGCCTGAACAACTATGACTACGCCGAGCTCAACGCCACCGACGTCAGCTACAAGATCATTGCGCGCGGCTGGATGGACCTCTGCAACCCCGGCGCTGGCTATGACTCCGCCTCCGCCGGCACGAAGGTCGCCCTCAAGGTCGGCGAGAACCACGACTACACCATCTACCTGCAGCCGAACCTCTACACCGTCAAGGAAGGCCACAAGCTCGCACTCGTGATCTACACCTATGAGCCGGGCAAGGCCAACTACAGCCAGGACTACCAGATCACGCTCGAAAACGCTTCCGTCAGCGCGGAGATCCCCGTTGATAAGATCCCGGCCGTTCCGGCGCTTCCGTTCACGGACGTCCCCGCAGACACCGAGCTCTACGCCGCTGTGAAGTGGGCCTACTTCAGCGCCCCGCAGATCACGGTCGGCGTGACCGAGACCACCTTTGCCCCCGCCAGCGCCTGCACCCGTGCCGAGGTTGTCACCTTCCTGTACCGTCTGGCCGGTGAGCCGGATGTGTCCGGCACGGCGCTTCCGTTCACGGATGTGGCCGAGGATGCCTACTATACCGACGCGGTGAAGTGGGCGGCAGCCAACGGCGTGACCGCCGGCACGAGCGCCACCACCTTCAGCCCGAACGACACATGCACGCGCGCACAGGCCGTCACGCTGCTGTATAACGCAGCCGGCGCACCGGCCGTGAGCGACACGGTGAGCTTCGCGGATGTGGCGGCAGACGCCTACTACGCCGATGCTGTTGCATGGGCGGCAGCCAACGGCGTGACCGTCGGCACGAGCGCCACCACCTTCAGCCCGGACGACGCATGCACGCGCGGCCAGATCGTGTGCATGCTCTACCGCGGCGACACGCAGGCCTGAGCAAGACACAGAAAATCACCCCAAAAAGCGGCAGCGCCCATTGCGAATGCAATGGGCGCTGGTTTTTTGTACAGACGGCTTGCCGTTTGAGGATCACGCCGGAAGCTCTCTTGCGCGCTGCGGCGCGTGTTTGACAACATCCTGAGCAACGCCGCCAAATATTCCGCCGGCGACCTGACCGTCACGCTGACGCCGGACGGCGCGGTCACGTTCGCCAATCATGCGCCAAACCTCAGCTGCGTACAGGCAAACCAGCTCGTCGACCGCTTTTTCACCGTCGAGACGGCGCGCGCTCGGCCGGGCGGGGGAGCGGGGGAGCGGCGCCGCGGCCCGCCGGTCCCCGGCATCCGCCGCGGCGGGGAAAGCGCCGGAAACCTTGCGCCGGGTGACAGTTTTTGACCCGGAAGTTGCGTTTTGCCGGACAGTTTTGCGGGAAAACCCGGCGCCGCTTGACAATATCCACCGGCTTTATGCTATAATGACTCTCCTGCTTTGCGGCTGCGGCCGCAGCGGGAACGATCCGTTATGCTGAAAATCCATAAGGAGGTCAGAAATGACGAAATACAATCAGGTCACGCCGGAGATCGCCGCGCAGCTTCAGGCCATCGTGGGCGCGAAGCGCTTTTTCGCGGGCGACGCGGTGAAGGACGACTTCAGCCACGACGAAATGCCCATCTACGGCAAGTATTACCCCGAGGTGGTCTGCGAGGCCGAGAGCACTGAGGAAGTGTCCGCAATTCTGCGCGTGTGCTATGACAACAACATTCCCGTCACGCCGCGCGGCGCGGGCACGGGCCTCGTCGGCGGATGCGTGCCGCTGTGCGGCGGCGTGGTGCTGTGCATGACGCGCATGAACAAGATCCTCTCCTATGACATGAACAACCTCGTCGTGCACATCCAGCCCGGCGTGCTGCTGTGCGACCTCGCGGCCGACGCGCTCACGCACGGCCTGATGTACCCGCCCGACCCGGGCGAAAAGACCGCGACCGTGGGCGGCAACGTGTCCACGAACGCGGGCGGCATGCGCGCCGTGAAGTACGGCGTCACGCGCGACTACGTGCTGGCCATGACCGTGGTGCTGCCCGACGGCAGAGTCATGGAGCTTGGCAAGACCGTGTGCAAGACCAGCTCCGGCTACAGCCTGCTGCACCTGATGATCGGCTCGGAGGGCACGCTCGGCGTCATCACGGAGCTGACGCTCAAGCTCATCCCGAAGCCGGAAATGAACGTGAGCCTCATCCTCCCGTTTGCCGACGTGGAGACCGCCATCGCCTCCGTGCCGAAGATCAAGCTGGCCAACCTTGACCCGCAGTCGATCGAGTTCATGGAGCGCGACATCGTCGATTCCTCGGCGGCATTCACCGGCAACACCATCTTCCCCACGGTCGTGGACGGCAAAGAGGCGGGCGCGTACATCCTCGTCACCCTCGTCGGCGACAGCGAGGCCGAACTGACCGCGAAGATGGACCGCCTCGGCGCGCTTGCCGAGCAGTGCGGCGCGTACGACACGCTCGTCGTCTGGACCGACGGCCTGAAAAAGGACGTCTGGGCCGCGCGCAGCGCATTCCTGACCGTCATCGAGGCGGACACGAAGCTGCTCGACGAGATGGACGTCGTCGTGCCGGTAGACCGCATCGCGGAGTTTCTCGTCTACACCCGCGCCACCGGCAAGGCGGAGGGCATCACCATCCGCAACTTCGGCCACGCGGGCGACGGCAACCTGCACATCTACTGCTGCGCCAACGACATGGCGCTCGACGAGTTCAAGCGCCGCAGCAAGGCCGTCATGGACAAATGCTATGCCAAGTGCATCGAGTTCGGCGGGCAGGTCTCCGGCGAGCACGCCATCGGCCACGCAAAGAAGCAGTACCTGGTGGAGTCCGTCGGCGAGACGGCGTTCGGGCTCATGCAGGCGATCAAGCAGGTGTTTGACCCCAAGGGCATCCTCAACCCCGGCAAGGTCTGCACCAATGTGGAGGAGGGCTGAAGCATGCTGAATATTCTTGTTTGCGTCAAGCAGGTGCCCGACATCAACCTCGTGAAGATGGACCCCGTCACGGGCAGCCTGATCCGCGCGGGCGTGCCGGCGATCCTCAATCCGCTGGACGCCAACGCGCTTGAGGCGGCCGTGCGCGTCAAGGAGGCGCACGGCGGCACGGTCACCGTCATCACGATGGGGCCGGACATGGCCAAGGAGGCGCTGCGCGAGTGCCTCGCCGCGGGCGCGGACCGCGCCGTGCTGCTGTCTGACCGCGCGTTTGCCAACGCCGACACCCTCGCCACGAGCTACGTCATTGCGAGCGCGGCAAAGCTGCTCGGTGCGTTTGACCTCATCTTCTGCGGCAAGGAGTCGCTCGACGGCGCGACCGGGCAGATGGGCTCGCAGCTGGCCGAGCGCTTCGGCGCGAGCCAGATCTCCTCGACGGCGAAGATCGTCGAGGTGGACACGGCCGCGCACACCATCACGGCCGAGCGCGACCTCGAGCGCGGCACGGAGGTGCTGCGTGCGAAGTATCCCTGCCTGCTCACGGTCGAGAAGGCGAACTTCCGCCCCCGCATCCCGAACCTGAAGCGCTGGAAGGCCTCGCGCACCGCGCCCATTGCGGTCTACAGCGCGGCCACCATCCCGGGGCTCGACTCCGCGCAGATCGGCGACCCCGGCTCGCCCACGAAGGTGCCGCGCACCTACCCGCCGGAGGTCGGCGCGAAGGGCAGCATGATCGACGAGGGCAGCACGGAAAAGAACCTGGACCGGCTCTTCGATCTGATCGCGGACGTGCTTTGAGGAGGTGCAGGCAGTGAATAAGACAGATTACAAAGACATGTGGGTCTTCATCGAGCGCGACGGCGACAGCGTGCTGCCGGTCTCGCTCGAGCTGTGCTCGGAAACGCGCAAGCTCTGCGACGCGAGCGGCGAGAAACTCGTCGCGGTCATCGTCGGCAGCATCTCGGACGGCGAGCTGCAGCGCGTGCTCGACTGCGGCGTGGACAAGGTCATCCACGTGACCGGCACGGGCTATGACTACTTCAATAACGATGCGTACACCAACCTCTTCACCGTCCTGTGCCGGAAGTACCGGCCCACGGCGGTCATGGTCGGCGGCACGATCAACGGGCGCGACTTTGCGCCGCGCTTCGCCGCGCGCCTCGGCACCGGCTGCACTTCGGACGCGACCGAGCTCGTCTGGGATCCCAAGACGACGGACATCGAGTTCGTTGAGCCTGCCGTCGGCGGCAAGATGATGGCCGTCATCACCGTGCCGGTGGCGCGCCCGCAGGTCGGCACGATCCGCCCGGGCACGTTCAAGTGTGTGCCCTGCGGCGCGCGTGCGCACGAGGTCATCGAGGAGCACATCGACTTCCCGGTCGCGGACATCCGCACCGAGATTCTCGATTTCCGCGCCGACGATGTCGACGAGAGCCTGAACATCGCGGACGCGGACGTGATCGTCTGCGTCGGCAACGCGATCAAGGGGGCGGACGCCCTGCCGCGCTATCGCCGTCTGGCAGAGCGCCTCGGCGGCAAGGTCGCCTGCACGCGCCCGGTGTTCGACCGCGGCGTGCTGCCGTTCAAGCTCGTCATCGGGCAGTCCGGCGCTGTGGTCAAGCCGAAGCTGCTGCTGTCGTTCGGCGTGTCGGGCGCGGTCAACCACGTCACGGGCTTTTCGGACGCGGACGTGGTCGTCGCCGTGAACACCGATCCCGAGGCGGCGATCTTCAACTACTGCACCTACGGCATCGTCGGCGACATGGACGAGGTCTGCGAGGCCATGCTCGCAAAGCTCGGCGAGTGAGCCGGGACAAACATGCAAAAAAGCACCCGAGAGGGTGCTTTTTTGCGTGTTGCCCACCGTGCCGTAGGCGTCATAGTCCAGCAGGTAGTGCTGCCAGAAGCCCGTCCGGCGCAAAGGATATCGGTATGCAGCCGATGAGCGCGTCGGACGCAGCATCTTCAAAAATCCGGGCTGGGCAAAGGGCATACCATAAAACAAAAAGCAAAAAAGGACCTGGCATATGCCAGGCCCTTTTTTCTGGCACCCCCGGCTGGATTCGAACCAGTGGCCTGCCGCTTAGGAGTTCAAAAAAACTCGTTTTTAACCGTGTACCTGCGTGTCCTGTAATGTCCGAAAAGCCTTGGAATATCAAGGATTTTCGATGATTTGAGTTCCTTTGAAAATCAGTACGTTTCCCTCAATATCCTGCTAATTTTCGTGCCGTATTGCAAAAGTATTAGCAGAATAATTTGGGGATGGAAAAGCGTTCAACTGAAAATGTGAACCGTGTGTCCTCTTGTGTCCTCGTAAAACGACCGCCTGCCGTAAAAGCAAGCGGTCGTTTTGCTTCCCTACATAGCCATCTGCTCCGCCGCAGGTGGCTAAATCCATGTAAAGGAGGAAACCCATATGGCGAATTGCAAAGTGATCGCAGTGACGAACCAAAAGGGCGGCGTGGGCAAGACCACGACTACCGCCAACCTCGGCATCGGGCTTGCCCAGCAGAACAAGCGGGTGCTGCTCATTGACGCAGATGCGCAAGGCTCTTTGACCCTCTCCCTCGGCTACCCGAAGCCGGATGAGCTGCCCGTCACGCTGGCAGGCATCATGCGGAATGTGATCGACGATACTCCCATTCCGGACGGCTGCGGTATTCTGCATCACGGTGAGGGCGTTGACCTGCTCCCGGCAAACATTGAACTGTCCGGCATGGAAATCCGGCTGATCAACGCCATGAGCCGGGAAAGCGTGCTGCGGACATATATCAATGCGGTCAAGCCTCATTACGACTATATCCTCATTGACTGTATGCCGTCGCTCGGTATGATGCCGATCAACTCACTGGCCGCAGCGGACAGCGTGATCATTCCGTCCCAGCCGTCGTTTCTCTCGGCAAAAGGACTTGACCTGCTGATGCAGTCCATCGCAAAGGTCAAGCGGCAGATCAACCCAAAGCTGAAAATCGACGGCATCCTGTTCACGATGGTGGACAGCCGCACCAACGAGGCCAAAGAGATCATTGCATCTCTGCGCGCCCATTACGGTGAAAAGATCCGGGTATTCGGAACGGAGATTCCCTTTTCGGTCCGAGCCGCAGAAACCAGCGGACGGGGTAAGAGCATTTTTGCCCACGACAAGAACGGCAAGGTCGCCGCCGCATACCGCTCACTGACGAAGGAGGTGTTGGAGCTTGAGCGCAAAACCGAGAGATTTAGGGATGACACCGCTCGATGACCTGTTCTCCACCGACGAAAGCCGTGCGGAAGCGCACCTTGAAAATGTCGTTACGCTGAACCCTGCCGACATCTCCGACTTTCCCAACCATCCGTTCAAAGTCAAGCAGGACGAGGCTATGGCAGAGATGGTAGATAGCGTAAAGCAGTACGGTGTGCTGGTGCCTGCCCTTGTCCGCCCCAAAGCAGACGGCGGCTATGAGATGGTTGCCGGTCATAGGCGAAAATGTGCGGCTACACTGGCGGGGATCACCGAAATACCCTGCATCGTCCGCAATCTCTCTGATGATGAAGCAACGATCATCATGGTGGACAGCAACTTGCAGCGAGAAACGATCTTACCGTCCGAAAAGGCATTTGCCTATAAGATGAAGCTGGAAGCCATGAAGCGACAAGCAGGCAGGCCGAGCAAGGAAAATCTGCGCCCACTGGACACAAATTTAATCGGGACGCGGTCTGACGAACAGTTAGCAAAAGATTCTCCCGATAGCGCCCGACAAATTCAGCGGTATATCCGCCTGACCGAGCTGATCCCGCCGGTGCTTGACATGGTGGACAGCGGCAAGATTGCTTTCCGTCCCGCCGTGGAGCTTTCCTATCTCTCCAAAGAACAGCAGCAGAGCCTATACGACGCGATGGAGTGCGAGGACTGCACGCCGTTACTGGCGCAGGCCATCAAAATGAAAGAGTTCAGCCGGGACGGGAAGCTGTCCGCAGAAGTCATCCTCTCCATTATGCAGGAGGAAAAACCGAACCAGCGTGAGCAGTTCAAAATGCCGAAAGAGCGTATCAGCAAGTATTTTGTCCCGGGGACGCCCGCACAGAAGATTGAAGATACCATCATCAAGGCATTGGAACTGTACCGCAGGCGGGAACGCCAGCGGGATATGGAACGATAGTCACTACCAAGGGGCAGCCATACCCATTTTCAATAGATGTACGGCTATGTCGGCGTGTTCCCCCCTCTCCACACCTCACCCCTTCAAGACTGCCTGTACTTCCCGAAAAAAGAGATAAGCCCATACAGTGTTGCACCGAATAACGGTGCATTTTTAACTTTTAGGAGGATTTCAAATGAAAACAAAGAACTTCAAAAAGCCAATTGCATTATTTCTCGCAGTGATGTTGTGTGCTTCCTTGCTGTTTAGCCTGGGAACGACTGCATTCGCCGCAGAAGAAACCGCCAATGTATGCCTTATTGCTTTTCCACGTGACGGGGATGCGAACTACAATGGGGAATGGGGGCATGGCAATTTGAACTTTATGAATGGCTGGTCTACCAAAGCATCTTCATTTACGTTGATTCGAGCTATGGGGCAGTATAGCGGGAACATCTGCTATTGTATTGAACCCGGCGTATCGCAGCAGCCCGGCGACAGCCTCACAAAAAAAGGAGAAGATTTTTGGGATAACTACCCCGCCGCTTATAATAAAACTATTTCTCCCGAGGATATAAAGTTGCTCATCGGACGCATTTTTCAGTACGGTTATACAGGTCCGATCTCAGTCTCCTGGCGCTCGCAAAATGACGGAGGCGACAAGCTGGCGCACGCCGTTGCCACACAGCTTTTGATTTGGGAAACCGTTGTCGGCGAGCGTGATGCCGACTTCAACAAGATTGGAACCAACGGCAAAGATGCCATCGTAGATCAAATCAGTACAAACCACCCGCTGTACGGCCAAATCATGGGCTATTACAGCTCCATTGCCGCAAGCGTTCAGTACCATTCTAGCATTCCGAGCTTTCTTGCCAAAACCGCAGCAGAGGCACAGAGTGCATCGCTTGAATGGGACGGCGAAGCCTATGCGGTTACGCTTACAGACAAGAACGGTGTCCTCTCAGATTATTCGTTTTCCTCGTCTAACCCGGACATCAAATTTTCCGTCAAAGGAAATGAGCTGACAATCTCAATGGGCACAACGCTGAATGAGCCTGTTACCATCACTGCCGAGAAAAACAATTCACGCAGAAGCGGCGTTATTACCTGGACAGACGGTGTTTACGGCCCCAACGGAAAATTGCAGGATACCGTCACTTATGCGCAGGCGGTCGCCGATCCCATAAAGGGATATCTGAACCTCAAGACAGCTTACGGTGAAATTCACGGACTGAAAAAGAACGAGGACGGCAGCGGCCTTGCCGGTGCGCTGATCGGGCTGTTCCGTGCGGACTGCACCGAGTTTACGACCGAAAATGCCATTCTGACTGCCACCTCTGCCGAGGACGGCAGTTTTTCTTTTGCCCGTGTACCTTTTGGCAACTGGATCGTGCGGGAGATTGAAGCCCCGACCGGCTTTGTGCTGTCGGAGAAAACCTACCCCGTGACCGTCGATGCAGATGGTGCGGTGATCGAGGTAGAGATCGAAAACACCCGCATCCGTGGCACGGTGCAGCTCACCAAGACTGACCGTGACTATCCCGACAACAAACTGACGGGTGCGGAGTTCACTGTTTACCGTGACAGTAACAGCAATAAGGAGCTGGACACCGACGATGAACTGGTCGGCACGCTCACCGAAACCGGCATCGGCGTTTATGAAATGGCCGATTTGCTCTACGGCGGCTATTTCGTCAAAGAAACGAAAGCGCCGGAGGGCTTCTATCCAGACGACAACGCCTACTATTTCGAGATCACCGAGGACGGCAAAACCGTGACCGTGGAGAACGAAGCCGGAAAAGGTTTTGTCAATGCGCCGCAGGTCGGATCTCTGAAAATCATCAAGACTTCCTCGGACGGCAAAATTGAGGGCTTCTCGTTCCGAGTGACCGGTCCGAACGGCTATGTCGGCGTATTCACCACCGACAAAAACGGCGAGATCATCATCGAAAATCTCTGCATCAGTGAATATGTGGTGTCCGAGGTGTCGGACGGCGCATCTTCCGCCTATGTGCTGCCCGCCGACAAAACGGCATCCGTGCTTGAGGGTGCGGTGACGAAAGTGGAGATGCACAACGAGCTTCGTGACACGCCGAAAACCGGGGATGACAGCAATCCCGCCCTGTGGCTTGCCCTGCTCGGCGTTTCCGCTGCGGGCGCTGCCGCGCTGGGCGTAGTCGGATTCAGAAAACGCAGAAAGGAGGACACGGAGTAATGGAGCTGAAAACCATTCTGGCGATCGGGCTGGTCGCATTCATCGTCGGTGCTTTGATCTTCCTGAAGATCAGAGCCAAGAAGAAGTAAGCCTTGGGGCAGCGGATTTCGCTGCCCTTTTACATATCCCGAAAGACAAAAAAGGAGGCAAAAATCATGGTTCATTTCTTTGATTCGGACATAGCGAAAAAGTACGGAGTCAATGCGGCGGTGCTGGTCTGCTTCCTTTGGGACTGTATCGAGCAGAAAAGCACCGAATCGCCGCAGCTCCATGAGGGCAAGGTCTGGGTACGCTGTTCGGTGCAGATGATGACCGGCTTTTTCCCGTTCCTGTCCTACGATGAGATCCGCTACGCCCTGAAACGGCTGGTCAAGGGACAGGTACTCACCAAAGGACGGTTTAACGAGAGCCGCTTTGACCGCACGAACTGGTATGCCTTTACCGAGTTCGGACAATTCCTGATGGCAGAAAGCGAGGGACGGACGCAATGAAGGACGGCAGACACATCATTTGGAGCAATGACATTGATTACGATGACTGGCGGGAGGACTTGGAGGAGCAGTACCCCGACATCACCGAAGCCGAGCGTATGGCGCTGATGTATGAACTGAACGGCGACTATCTGGACGACGAGCGCTCCAATCTGGACATTCAGCTCTCCCGTCCCATTCTCGTTGTCGGTGATCTGGGGCTTTGGCACGGCCGCCGCATGGGATATAAGGAGATTCCGAGCGGCAATATCCGGGACTGCCTTTACAGCGAACGAGACATGGATTACAGCACATGGTATGTGGATAAAAACGGCGACTTCCGCTGTGATGCCATCCATCACGACGGTACGAACCATTATCTTTACCGTGCCTACAAGGACAGTGTGAGCGACACGCAGATCGAGAATCTGAAAGAAAAACTCTACCGGGGCATTGCGACCCGTGCGGACATTACAAGAGTGACCCGCAGGCTGGGCGACGAGATCGCCCATGTTTACGGTTTTCCCATTCCCCGCAGGCGGGTGCCGGTACAGGAGCGATAATGGAGGCAGCTATGATGAATATATCAGATACAAGGGACTGCGCCTTTGAAGCCTTTATTACCAACCTCGGCAAATACAACGAGGGCTTTTTGGTGGGCGAATGGGTGAAGTTTCCCGTGACCAATGAAGAAATGCAGGCGGTTTTCCGGCGCATCGGCATCGGGCGGCGCTATGAGGAATGGTTCATCACCGACTATGACTGCCCGGACGCAGCCATCGGCAAGGTGCTCGGAGAATATGAGAGCCTGAGTGAGCTGAACTATCTCGCTGGGCAGATCATGGAGCTGCGGGAGAGCGACGATTTCTGGCAGGCGGTTTTGGACTTGGGCGAGAACACCGGCAGTGTGCAGGAGCTGATCAACCTAACTGAGAATTTGGACTGCTTTGATTACCTGCCCGGTGTGCGGAATGATTATGACCTCGGCTATTACTGGATCGAGGAAAGTGGCTGCTACGATACAAGTAATCTCGGCGCACTGGCAAACTATATCGACTATGAGGGCTTCGGGCGGGACATTCGGTATGAAGAAGGCGGCGTGTTCGGGGATAACGGCTATGTACGGTCAAACGGCGGCCGCTTTGCGGACATCTACGACGGCGACATTGAGAACATCCCCGAAGAATATCGGATCAGTTCGCCCGTCGTTCCTGTCCGCTCCGCAGCCCCACGGCAGACGGAACAGCCCGAACGATAAAATTTGACCTGCCATCCTGCATAGAGGACACCTTTGCGGAGATCGACAGTGATATTGTGATGGATCTGCCGAATGCCGACGAGGACTACGCCGCGCTTTCCGACCGTATGGACAAGCTGAAAACGCAGTACCCTGTCATCGACAAAGTGAACGAGGACAGTGGCGAGATCCGCATGACCGCCGAGGAGCATCGGGCCTATATGGATTATCTGAACCTTGCCCGCCAAATGGAGGACATGGAGCGGCAGCACATTTACTTCCGCGGGCATACCGATGCCGTGGCCTACCTCAAAAAAATCAAAGCGATCTGACGCAGACGGCACGGAAACCCGTGCCGTTTTCTCATATTACTGCCTATTCGGATGCTCTATCTGCATATATTTTCAAGAAGTATATGCAGATAATTCGGATGGCAGTTTGCTTTTCTGCACATAATATGCTATAATTATGTGCAGAAAGGCTGGTGCTGTATGAGAAAATTCGATTACTCTTTTTTGAATAACGGTTTGCTGCCAGCAAACCTTGTGAACCTCACTTCCAATATTGCGGCGCTCAAAACGATGGCAGGCGTGCGCAAGGACGAATACACGCAGATCTTCACGGAGCTGGAAGCTGTCGCAAAGGTGCAGTCCATCAAAAGCTCCAACGCCATCGAGGGCATTGTGACCAGCGACGAGCGTATCGCCGCCATTGTCAATCAGAACAGCGCACCGCTGAATCACAACGAGGCGGAGATCGCCGGGTACAGAGATGCACTGAATGAGATCCACTTGGGCTATGAACACATCGACTTCCGACAGAGCGACATTTTGCGGCTGCACGAAATGATGATGAGCTTTGCGGGCTATGAGTACGGCGGGCAATACAAAACGGACGATAATGTGATTTTGGAAATTGACGCAGACGGAAACCGTCGTGTCCGTTTCCGCCCTACCCCTGCGAGCGAAACGCCGAAAGCAATGGAGCAGTTGGAGCTTGCCTATTTGGACGCCCGAAGCGATGCAAATATCAATCAGCTTCTTTTGATCCCCTGTGTGATACTGGACTTTCTCTGCATCCACCCGTTCCGGGACGGCAACGGCAGAATGTCCCGTCTGCTCTCGCTGCTGCTGCTATACAAAAACGGCTTTGACGCAGGAAAATATGTGTCCTTTGAGGAGCAGATAAACAACTATAAGGCGTATTATTACGAAGCCCTGCAGCAGTCCTCGGCAGGATGGGAAACGAATGAAAACTCTTATTTCCCCTTTATCGAGAATTTCCTCTCCACACTCTATATGTGCTATAAGGAACTGGACAAGCGGTTTGCGGTGGTACACGGCAAGAAGCTCACGAAAAAGGCCCGTGTGGAAGCGACTGTCCTGAACAGCTTGACCCCGCTATCCAAGGCCGAGATTTGCAAAATTCTCCCTGATGTCAGCCCCACAACCGTTGAAGCCGTCCTCGGTGCCATGGTCAAGACCGGTTCGGTAAAACGAATCGGATCAGGCCGGACAACGAGATATATCAAGGTGTGAGGTTGAGCACCATGAATAAACAAATGACTAAGAAAAAGGCTAAGACTAGAGTGCAATATTGAAGACATTAATGGAGATTTTTACAGAATAGGTTACGTTTGTATACGATGGTAATCAACGATTCGTCGTTATGGAGGTAGTCAAATAGGAAAGGAGTTTTTTGAAATGAGCATTCAAAATCCTCCAAAGATGGGTAACACGCTATTTTTGATGCATAGAGAGGTAATAGTAATAAAGGTAATAAAGGTGTACACATTATTTAGACTTGCTATGGTACGCTATTTGGACGAAATGAAGGAATTTTGTGTGGATGTTTGTGCCTTATCTCAAGAACCAGACTTTACAAATTCAATTTCGTTAAAAATATTAGGGGGGGGAAATACTGTGAGCAGCATCAAAAGCTTTATTGAAGGATATATGACTGGCAATGCATGGGAAGACTTGTGCGTTCGATGTTATCGTATTCGCTATCAAAAAGATAACTACACCGCAATTCCTGCTACCCAAGGGGGTGATGCTGGTATAGAAGGTTTTACATATAAAGGTGTTGTCCACCAGTGTTACTGCCCGGAACGAGATTATTCTGATAATGAACTATATGAGCATCAACGCAACAAGCTTACTGCAGATATAGAAAAGCTAAAGAAAAACGCTGATAGACTTAAGGCACTCGGAGTCCCGCCTGTTGTTGAGTGGCATTTTAATATTCCAGAATATAAGGACACTCGCATTCTTGCACACGCTGAAAGCAAACGTCAAGAGGTAATTAAAGCTAAAAAAGATAAACCTTCTGACTATACACACATCGCAGATGATTTTCAAATTGTCATTAAAACTGCAGAAGATTTCGCACCGGAAATAAGTTGCGTTATTCGTACATCTTTATCAGATATGCGACTTAATCTAGCTATTGAACGTTCGAGTAAGCCTGATTGGTCAAAATGTGATTCTGAAAAAGTTGCAAATATACGCAGAAAGATCAAGGCTATCATGCTTGTTGACGACGCTGATGAAGCTTTAAATGAAGTCGTCGGAATTTATGTCGACTGCTACATAAGCGGTTTGGAAATTCTGAATGATTTGCGGGTGCACTTTCCAGAGATATATGAGGAAATCTACCGACTTGAGCAAAGCTATAAGCGTGAAGTGTCAATTAGGACTCTCATGAATACAGACAAAACCATGAATCGCACTTTATTTGATGCAATTCTCAATGAGTTTCATTCCAAACTTGAACGAGATTTTTCTTCTAGATTCACTGAAGCATCCATTGGCGAACTAAAACAAGATTTAATTGCAAGTTGGCTTGCAGACTGTTCAATGGAATTTAGGGGGTAAGTAAATGAGAGAAACTCCATTAGTATATACCGACATTGTTTTCAACGCAAAACCGGATGCGGTTCCGTATAATTACCGTATCAGCTATAAGGTCACGCAATTATGCTTAATTATGCGAATTTGCGGTCGAGGAGATGTTTGCTCGCTTATAAAGCTTCACATGATTTCGTTTGCCTTAATTTCTCAGGAGAACATGAGAAAGCTTGTTGATTTTGCGGACGGGATCGGTAGTGCGCCAATTGTTCGTTTTGATCCATCGGTTAACCGTGCTCTAACATATGCAATAGGATATGGGCTAATAAAACGACAGCAGAATGCAAAATACAAACTAACTGACCGTGGTAAGCAGCTTGCAGAACAGATAAAGGTTGTTGGAGATCTTATGGTAATCGAAATAGGTGATTTAAATTTGCTAGCGAAAAAGTTGACTGAAAGAAAAGTCGAAGAAATAGTAGATAGGTGGAGAATAAAAGATGCTGAGAATCAATAGATTACGGGTTGAAATTAACACCGTTAAAGGTGTGTATGGGATCGATAAAACATTTGAAGATGGGTTAAACTTTATAGCAAGCCTTGAAAACACGTGCGGAAAGAGTTCAATCCTTGCGGCTATTTATTATTGCCTTGGCTTCGAGCAAATCCTTGGTGGTGCCGGTGGAATCGGAAGCAAAGTTCTCACATCTGCATTTAAAACCGCCATTGAGGATAAGGGTGAGCCTTTAACGGTAACTGAGTCTGGAGCTTATCTCGAAATCAGCAATGGAATTGAAATTCGAACAATTTACAGAAATATTAAATCAGAAAGTAAAGACAATCACCTCGTAACAGTTTATTATGGAAATTATGATTCAATAAGCAACAATAAAACATTATCTGAAGATTACTATGTCAATATCCAAAATTCTGCAACAAGTGAAAAGGGGTTCCATACATTTCTTGAAGAGTTTCTTCACATGGAACTTCCTTTAGTTCGTACATCGGATGGTAATGAGCGAAAATTGTATCTTCAGATGATTTTTGCCTCTATGTTTATTGAGCAAAAACATGGCTGGTCAGATATTCTTTCTGGTATGCCAGTATTCGGAATCCGTGAATCGAAGAAGCGAATTGTAGAGTATATATTAGGATTGGATACATTAAAAAACGAAAAGGAACGAGACCGCCTTAACGCAGTAAGAAGTCAGCTTGAATACAAATGGGGACAATTGATTTCTGATTTTGAAAAAGCTGTTCATTCAGAATCATGTGATATTTCAAATCTCCCAATCCATCCGCGAGTTTTATCGGACATTGATTATTCAAGAATAGTCGTTTCGGTTTTGGGCGCTTCCTCTATTGAAGAGGAAATACAATCTCTAAATAATGAGTATGATGGATTGCGCCAATTGAAGCCCCTTGTACGTGATAATTTTGATGCTCTTAACACTGAACTGTCAGAAACACAAACACAAATACTTGTTTTTGAAAGTCGATCACATGAAATAAATAGAGACTTAGCAAGTTACGACGAAGCAATTAAGCGGCTAAATGCAGATTTGGCACTGGTAAACTCAGATATCCGTAATAATAATGATGCTGCACGTCTTCAAAAATTCGGCTCTGAAGCAACAGGCGGAGATATTTCAGCAGATATTTGTCCCGTTTGCAAACAGCACATCCAAGACAATTTGCTTGATGCGGAAGCTGCAAGCGGCTTTATGAGTATCGAAGATAATATAAGGCATCTTAAAGAGCAAAAAAAGATGTTAGAATTCACATTAGGATGTCGCAAAGAATCTCGAGAAAAACTCAGCAGAGAAAAAGATCATCTCGAAATACGGCTTCAAATGCTACGACGATTAGCGCATACACTTCGTTCGGATTTGTTTACAACCACAGATACAGAAGCCTCTGAGGCAATTATGCTTAAGCGGATAGAGATTAGTAACCGCATCGAACGATTGTCAAAATTGCAAAATACCATTGTCGCTTTTACTGAACAATTAAAGGAATTATCTAAAGAGTGGAATATATATCTTGGCCAAAAAAACAAACTTCCGAAAAAAGATATCTCAGAGTCAGATGTTGAAAAAATTGTTCTCTTGAAGAAGCAATTTATTGATAATCTAAAACGATATCACTACAGTAGTTTGTCGAGCTTTGACGGAATTGATATTTCCATTAATTCATCACTTCTACCCACTATTGATGGTTTTGACATGAAATTTGATTCATCTGCTAGCGATGGTATTCGTGTAATCTGGGCTTTCACAATGGCGCTGTTACAGGTTTCTATCGAGAAAGGAGGTAATCATCCTGGCATTATCATTTTCGATGAACCTGCACAGCAAAGTATTGTCCCGGAAGATATGAAAAGCTTTATTGAGACAGTTGTGGAGATCAAAAAGCCATTCCAAATCATTACTGCTATTACATTAAATAGCCAAGAACTGATTAATATTATTAATGGCCTAGATGCATCAAGTCACCATACAATTCAGATTGAGGGAAAGGCATTTAAGGCATTATAGGCAGAGGCATCAAACTTTTGAAGTTAAGGAGCTTGATGAAACTCTGTACCATTCCTTTGAAAGCATAAATGATATATAGTCGTGCACCGTTGCGTACATAACCGAGAGGTTTTCTTTATGAAAGCCCCTCGGTTATTTTTATGTCAGAACGGAGGTGAAACATATGCCATATATCCCGCCGGAGGTGGTGGCAAGAGCCCGTGAGATGGATCTGCTGACCTATCTGCGGACTTATGAACCGCAGGAGCTGGTGCATTTCGGGGGCGGCACCTACTGCACCCGTGAGCACGACAGCCTGAAAATCTCCAACGGCAAATGGTGCTGGTTTTCCCGTGGAATCGGCGGCTGCTCGGCGCTGGACTATCTCATCAAGGTCAAAGAGATACCCTTTACGCAGGCGGTCGAAACCATCATGGGGAATCTGTCAGCGGCACCGCCTGCCTTTGCCCCTGCTCCGAAAGCGCCGAAAGAAAAGGTGCTGCTTCTGCCGCAGGCCAACCGCTGTGCCACACACGCCGTCGAATACCTGCACCGCAGGGGCATCGGCTATGAGCTGATCGACTTCTGCATCCAAACCGGCCGCCTTTACGAGAGTTATCCCTATCATAATGTGGTGTTTGTGGGCATGGACGCAGACGGAAAGCCCCGCTATGCCAACCAGCGAGGGATCGGCTCGGACTTCATCGGGGATGCCAACGGCAGCGATAAGCACTATTCCTTTGGAATCCCTGCGGCGACCGCAAGCGATACGCTCCACCTGTTTGAATCGGCGGTGGATCTGCTGTCCTACGGGACGCTGCAAAAGCTGGACGGCAAGGACTGGCGCGGCGAAAATCTGCTTTCCCTCGCCGGTGTCTACAAGCCAAGAGCGAAAATCGAGGAAAGCAGCCTGCCCGCCGCACTGGTGTGGTATCTTGCCGAACATCCCCATATCCGCCGTGTGGTGCTGCGGCTCGACAACGATGCCACGGGACGGATCGCCGCAGAAACCATCAAGGCCCTGCTGCCGAGAAAATATGCGGTCACGGTGGACATCCAGCCGCCCCCGCAGGGCAAGGATTACAACGACTGCCTTTGTATGCGGCTGGGTCTGCCCATCACCAAGCGCAGAGAAAGGAGCAAAGAACGGTGAGTGACTTTATGAGCCCGGGGCAGCGCATCCGGCACTATCGTATGCTGCGGGGTATGACGCAAAAGGCGCTGGGCATAGCTGCAGGCTTTCCGCCCAAAACCGCCGATATCCGCATCGCACAGTATGAGTCCGGCGTAAGGACACCGAAACACAATTTGCTCTGTACGCTGGCGGAGACGTTGGGCGTTTTGCCCTCGGCGCTGGACATTCCCCGTATCAAGAGCCGTGATGCACTGACCCAACTGCTGCTTGCGCTGGAGGATGAATACGGACTGACGATCACAATTACGGAAAACGACGAAAGGAGCATTTGTAATGGAAAATGAAAAGAAAATCAAAGTAGTTCTGCTGGAACCGGGCAAGCTCGCCCGTGCGGTCGAGATCAATGCGTCCCTTGCCGAGATGCAGAAAGTGGTGGGTGGCTTGATTGAGCCGTTCTATCCCTTTGAGGAACAGGTCTGCATCGTTTGCAATGAGGAAAGCAAGATCAAGGGAATGCGTCCGAACCGCAGCGTGAAAAATGACGACGGCGTGATGGTGGATTTCATATTCGGCCCCGCCTTTATCTGCGACTGCCGGGGTGAAAATCTGGACAGTCTTTCCGACGAGCAGATCAACCGCTACGGCAAGATGTTCCGCTATCCCGAACACCTTGCGCGGGTGAACGGCACGCTGCTCGGCATCCCATACCGTCCGCAACAGGAGCAGGAGCGGTGATGTTATTTCGGTCGGTGGCAAAATGTTCGGCCTATGGGACGAACGCCATGCACTGTACCAGCAAGCATCGCCGTTGTGATACCACAACGGCACTTGTCAGGGAAATCCCTGAAACCCTTTTCGTCCCCGCCCATGCGGAGGGCGATATTTTTATACCCGAAAGGAGGTCACAGCCGGTGAATGACCCCATGACCTTTTTGGACTTTTTCAGCGGTGTCGGCGGTTTCCGTAAGGGCTTTGAGCTTTGCGGCATGGTCTGCAAAGGTCACTGCGAGATCGACAAATTCGCAGACCGCAGTTACCGCGCGATCCACGATGTAAAGGAGGATGAATGGTATGGCGAGGACATCACCAAAACCGAGCCCGCCGACCTGCCGAGAGTCAACCTCTGGGCAGGCGGATTCCCGTGTCAGGACATTTCTGTATCTGGCCGGCAACGAGGGCTTGCAGGCAAGCGAAGCTCTCTCTTTTTTGAAATCGTTAGACTCCTCAAAGGCACGCCTGCCAAAGATCGACCCGAATGGCTTGTCCTTGAAAATGTTAAAAATCTGCTCTCCGTTAATCGAGGATGGGACTTTGCGACCGTTCTCCATTCGTTGGCCGAAATCGGCTATCATATCGAATACGGACTGCTTAATTCACGCTTCCACGGCGTTCCGCAAAACCGGGAACGCATCTACCTTGTCGCTTATCGACATTTTAGAGCCGAGGGTGGACGAAAAATATTTCCTGTCACCGCAGGCGACGGCAAGGCTCTTATACAACTGATCGGCGGCACGCAGGGTAAGCGGGTCTATGACCCCGCAGGCGTGAGCTGCACGCTGATGAGCAAGGGCGGCGGCTTTGCCGGTCGCACGGGGATGTACTTCATCGACCTGTGCAAAGGTGAACCGAGGCTGACCGAACACGCCCGCTGCATCAAGGCAAGGTATGACAGCGGCATTACCAACCACAGCGGCGACAAAAGCGGCGTTCTCTGCATGAGCTGCGAGTGCCCAAACCGCACCGAAGAAACGGCGCTCATTCAGCTAAAACGGGGTGATCCGAAAATCTTGGAGCAGGATCACACCAAATGCCTAATCGCAGGCTATGACAAGATTGGGGTCAGCAACCGGGGCGAAAGCTCCGGCATTTTTTATGGCTGCCGTGCCGTCCTCACCCCCGACCGGGAAAACAAGCGGCAGAACGGACGGCGCTTCAAGGAGTGCGGCGAACCGGCCTTTTGTCTGAACACGCAGGACAAGCACGGCGTTTATCTCTGCGCCTGCGATACCTGCGAGCTTGCTTTGCGTATCAAAAACGCCACTGCTGCCGGATATGCGGAGGCCCACTGCGGCGACAGCATCAATCTGGCGTTTCCCGACAGCAAGACCCGCCGAGGCCGTGTCAGCAAAGGCCATGCGCAGACGCTGGACACTTCCTGCAATCAGGGCGTGCCGCTTGGCTGCGGACGCATCCGCAAGCTGACACCCCGTGAGTGCTGGAGGCTGCAAGGTTTTTCGGACGATATGTTTGACCGGGCAGCCGCCGTCAATTCCGACACCCAACTTTACAAGCAGGCAGGCAACGGCGTAACGATTCCCGTTGTGTATGCGGTCGGCAAGCGGATCGTGGAAATTCAAAACGAGCTGAACAAGGAGGTCCTATGAGAAAACGCAATGTTCACATTCAATTCTGGCTAGACAAGAAAGAGGCCGAGGCGTTTCAGAAGAAGGTCAAGAAAAGCGGACTTTCCCGTGAAGCGTATCTTCGGCACTTGGTAAACGGCCTTGAACCGCAGGACGCACCGCCGCCCGATTATTACGCCATGATGCGAGAGCTCCACGGGATCGGCAACAACCTCAATCAGATCGCCGCAAAAGCTCATACCCTGAACGCACTGGATGTGCAGCGGTACGACGAAAACTGCCGCAAGCTGGATGAAGCCGTCAAGGCAATCACCGCAGCGGTCATTCTGCCCCGCCCGATGAGGTGACGCTTATGGCGACGACATCAATATGGCGGGTAAAAGGCTGGCTCGGCAAGGTGGTGATCTATGCGGAAAATCCCGAAAAGACGGCAACCCCCAAATTCTACGCCGACCGGGAACTGACCGAGCAGGACGGGCAGCAGCTTTCTGATGTGATCCGCTATGCTGTCAATTCCGAGAAAACACAGGAAACGGGCAGTGAGGACGACGCACCGCTCCACCGCTTCGTGTCGGGCATCAACTGCTCTCCCGCCACTGCCCGTGATGAAATGCTGGCTGTGAAAAAGCGGTTCGGCAAGGAGAACGGCACAGTGGCCTACCACGGTTATCAGTCCTTTGCCCCCGGCGAGGCCACGCCGGAACTGGCGCATGAGATCGGCGTAAAGCTGGCGACCCGGCTCTGGGGCGACCGCTATCAGGTGATCGTCGCCACCCACCTTGACAAAGAAAATCATCTGCACAATCACTTTGTCGTCAACACAGTTTCCTTTGCGGACGGCATCAAATACCATCGCACACGCAAGGACTATCACGAGATGCAGGCGGTTTCCGATGAGCTTTGCCGGAAATACGGGCTGTCGGTGATCGAGCACCCGCAGCAAGGACGGGGCAAGCAATACGGCGAATGGCGTGCCGAGCAGGAACAGCGCCCCACTTGGCGTGGGCTGATCCGCTCTGACATCGACGAGGCAATACGGCAGTCCATGACCGAGCGGCAGTTTTTTGACGCTCTGCGGAAAAAGGGCTATGCGGTGAAGGTCGGCAAGGATATTTCGGTCAGACCGCCGGGCAAGGAGCGATTCGTGCGCCTGATGCGCAATTTCGGTGAGGACTACTCTCTGAACAGCATCCGCAGGCGCATTTTATCCCAGAGCCGCCCCGAACGGGAAAAGCCGAAACAAACGCCGGAGATCCTGCGGGTCAGGCTGATCGGCAGCTTGAAAACCGCCCGGAAACTGACCGGCTTTCGGGCGCTGTATGTTCACTACTGCTATCTGCTGGGCATCTTCCCGAAGAACTGCCCGCAGCAAAGCAGAAAACGGCTGCACTTTCTCTTGCGGGAGGATCTGCTGAAGCTGGATGCTATCACCGCCGAAACAAGGCTGATCGTAGGGCATCGGATCGATACCGCCGAGCAGCTTTTTCGCTACCGTGACGAGGTGAATGGAAAAATCGAAGTTATGACCGCCGACCGAAAGCAACTCTATAAATTACAGCGAACGGCGGCGGTGAAGTCCGACCTTGAAAAGGCAGCAGAGGTCAAAGCGCAGATCGACGCACTTTCCAAAGAACTTGCCGCACTGCGGAAGGAGGCGGTTTTATGTAACAGCATTGCCGAGCGTTCCGGCGTGATCCAAGAGAAAATCAAAGCCGTTCGTGAGGACGAGCAACCCGAAAGAAAGGAGAAAACCGACCATGTACAATTCCGGTGACGCAGCGGAGCAAGTCGTGCGGATCAGCTTGGAGGGTACGGAAGTTGCCCTGAAGCTGACCGGCTCGGCGGCAAAGAATATTGCCGCCATGCTCTATGCTGTCTGGAAAAATCGAGATAAGAACAAAACCAAAGGCCACCAGCGGCTTTCTGCCATGCTCAAAAGCGGCAAGGAGCTGAAAGTGTTCACCGTCAGCGAGGAGCATCTGAAACAGTTTGCGACCGAGGCCAAGCGGTACGGCGTTGTTTACTGCGCCCTGCGGGGCAAAGAGCGCTCCACTGACGGCATGGTAGACATTATGGTGCGTGCCGAAGATGCGTCCAAGATCAACCGCATCGTGGAGCGGTTCAAGCTGGCGACGGTCGATACCGTTTCCATCAAGCGGGACATCGAGCAGGCCAAGGCGGACAAAACCGGCCCGTCCGCCCCTGAGCAGGAGAAGCCCGACAAGGCGGCAGATGACCGCCTGCTGGATGACCTGCTGGGCGCACCCGTCCAAAAGGAGGAGCACGCATCCCCAAACCCTGCGGCGGCAAAGACGGAGAAATCCCGTCCGTCCGCGCCTACCTCCGAGAAGCAAAGCAGAACCGCCGAGGGTACTGCTAAATTTTCCGAAGAACGCCCCTCTGTCCGTGAGGAATTGCGGGAAATCCGGGAGAGCAGGCAGAAAGAGGCGGCAGGGCCGAGCATTTCCGAACCCACCCCGGCGAAAGATCCGAAAAAGCAGCCGACCACCACCCACAAACAGCCCTCCCGAAAGGAAACGAAGAAATCAAAGGAGCGATGACCGATGAGCAATTTTGACGATATTTTTGAATCTGTCCCGCAGACCGACAAATTTGACAAGGAGGCGTGGGCGGCGAAGAAAAAGGCGGAGCGTGACGAGGTTTATGCTCTGGCTGATGCCACCGCCGAGACGATCTACACAGACGGCAGCAAATTCCGTGATTATCTGGATGTGCAGGCGGCTTTCCGCAACTACTCTGCCACCAACGCCCTGCTGATCCTTGCCACGAAGCCGGACGCCCGCAGACTGGGCGACAAAGATTTCTGGCGGGATCAGGGCGTGTATATCAAGCGGCAGGAATTTGGCCGCCCCATCAAGATTGTCGAGTCCAACGGCGAGTACACCCGTGACGATGGCAGCATCGGCGTGTCCTACAACATCAAGCGGGTCTATGACATTTCGCAGACCACTGCCTGGACGAGAACGCCGCAGGCGGTTTCCCATGACGCACGGGCGCTGCTGAATGCCCTGATCTACAAGCGTCCTACGCCGGTGCAGTCCGTGGATGAGCTGCCGAATGGCATCGATGCCGTGTATGACCGTGAGCAGAACGCCGTTTTTGTCCGCCGTGGCTTGTCGGCAAACGACCTTTTCTGCGGTCTGTCCAAAGCGCTGGCGCAGGCGGAGCTTGCCCGGACCGGCGAGGAATACACCGAAGAAAATACCGGTTTCAAGGCGCAGTGCGTTTCCTATATCCTTGGCAAAGAGTTCGGTGTGGAGGTGAGCGGCTATGCCTTTGAAACGCCTGCCGACTTTTTGCGTACCGATGACCCGCAGACGATCCGTGCTGAGCTGACCGACATCCGGGACACCGCCTATGATATTTCCGCAAGGATGATGCGGTCGCTGGAACAGAGCAAAGCACCCCGCCTAAGCGAACAGGAGCGATGAATATGGGGAAACAGGAAAAACGGGTATTGACTCTTGACCGCTATGAGCACGGCGTTGTGGTCAATGCCCTCAATGAAATGCGGAATGATCTGCTGGAGGAAGAACGCCCCACCGACATTGTTGACGAAGTTCTTTTGAAGGTGATCGATGCCCCCGCAAAGAAGGTAAGGTGCCGAAACGATGAAGCGAGAGAATAACCCGCTTGTCCTCTGCCTGTTCGGTATTCTCCCCGTGGTGTGGCTGGGGCTGCTGCTCGCTCCTGCCGCCCACGGCGGTCTGCCGGAGATCGTCGCCCGGTTTCCCGCGGTGATGAACGACCCGTTTCACATCGAGCTTTGCGGGGACAGTCTGAAAACTGTCCTCGTTCTGCTCTGCGCTTACGGGCTTGCGGTGGGTGTCATTCTATCGTCTCGCCGCAATTACCGCCGTGGCGAGGAACACGGTTCGGCCAAGTGGGGCTCGGCTCGAACCGTCAACCGAAAATACCGGGCAGCCGAGCCGGAGGACAACAAGATCTTCACGCAGAATGTCCGTATGGGACTGGACGGGCGAAAGCACTGCCGCAATCTCAATACGGTCGTGGTCGGCGGCAGCGGTGCAGGCAAGACGAGGTTTTTCGCAAAGCCGAATCTGTGTCAGGCAAACACGAGCTTTACCGTGCTGGACCCGAAGGGTGAGCTGCTGCGAAGCACGGGACACCTGCTGCGGCAAAAGGGCTATGAGGTGCGTGTGCTGGATCTTCTGAATATGGAGAAAAGCCACTGCTACAATCCGTTTGTCTACCTGCGGGACGACAATGATGTGCAGCGGCTTGTGACCAACCTGTTCAAAAGCACCACGCCGAAAGGCAGTCAGTCCAACGATCCATTTTGGGACACCGCCGCATCTATGCTCCTGCTGGCGCTCATTTTCTATCTGAAATATGAAGCGCCGCCCGACGAGCAGAATTTCCCGATGGTCATGGAGATGCTGCGTGCGGCGGATGTGCGGGAGGACTGTGACGAATACACTTCGCCGCTGGACGAGCTGTTTGAGCGGCTGGAAATGCGGGAGCCCGACCATATCGCTGTGAAATATTACAAGGACTATCATTCCGGCAGCGCCAAAACGCTGAAATCCATTCAGATCACGCTGGCGGCGAGGCTCGAAAAATTCAATCTGTCCTCGCTGGCGGCGCTGACCGCTACGGACGAGCTAGATCTGCCGTCCCTCGGTGAAAAGAAAGTAGCGCTCTTTGCCCTGATCCCCGACAATGACACCAGCTTTAACTTTTTGGTTAGCATCCTGTACACCCAGCTTTTTCAGCAGCTATTCTATCTGGCCGACCACAAATACGGCGGCAGTCTGCCCGTTCCCGTCCACTTCTTGATGGATGAGTTCAGCAATGTCAGCTTGCCGGAGGATTTCTCCAAGATCCTTGCGGTCATGCGCTCCCGCAATGTGTATGTGTCGATCATTCTGCAAAATGTAGCGGCACTCAAAGCGCTGTTTGAAAAGGAATGGGAGTCGATCCTCGGCAACTGCGATGAGTTCCTTTATCTCGGCGGCAACGAAACTTCGACCCACAAGCTGATCTCGGAATCCTATCTCGGCAAATCCACTATCGACACCAACACCTACGGAAAATCATCCGGGCGTAACGGCAATTACAGCACGAACTATCAGATCAGCGGCAGAGATCTTCTGACACCGGACGAGGTGCGTATGCTGGACAACCGTTACGCCCTTTTGTTTATCCGCGGTGAGCGCCCAGTGATGGACGAAAAATACGACATTCTGAAACACCCGAACATTGCGCTGACCGAGGACGGCGGCGCAGCACCCTATGAACACGGCGGGACGGAAAATGCCGTTGCGACGCTCTCGTTTGCAGGTGCTGCCGCCGAAACGCTGTTTGAATTCAATGAACCCATACCCGATTATGAGCTTCTTTCCGATGAGGATATAGAGGCTCTTTTTTAATTCAATTCAAGGAGGATGAACCTATGAAGGACACCAAAAAGGCCTCAAACAAGCTGCCCGTGCCCGGCAAGGTCAGAAAGGGCGTTCGTTTCTACTGCGCCGCTGTGCTGTCAGTCGCTCTTGTGCTCGGCTGCTCCGTCACAGCCTTTGCCGCCAATGACCCAATCGCCGTCGTGAACAACCTGAGCGATTTCATTTTCGGTCTGATCCGTGCGGTCGGGCTGATCCTGCTCGGCTGGGGCATCGTGCAGGTGGGACTTTCGTTCCAATCCCACGACCCCAGCCAGCGCAGCAACGGCTTTCTCACCCTTGCGGGCGGCATCGTCATCACCTTTGCCAAAGAAATTCTCAACCTAATCACGGGCTGAAAGGAGGCCGCAAATGGAAAAGTGCGAGTGTTATATCCACTCTCTGAAACAGGGAGAAACCCATGTGCTTGGTGAGGCGACGATCCTCAAACGCATCGGGGACAACGATTACCTTGCCGAATACAACGGTGTGAAGTGCCACGCCATATTCAATCCCTTTGCCGGGCGCTACTTTGTAGACGATGTGTACGGCGTGATTCGCAGTTCGCCCGACCGGGACAGCAGATAAATGATACGGTGCACGGGGCAGGTCGCTTTGGCCTGCCCCTATCTGCCGGAAAGGAGGAAGCTGTGAAGAAATACAGCATTATTTACGCCGATCCGCCTTGGCAGTACAAGGCCTATTCTAAAAAGGGGCTTGGGCGCTCTGCCGAATCCCACTACCCGACAATGGAACTGGAAGATATACGGGCACTGCCGGTCGGTACGCTCGCTGCAGACGACTGCGTATTGTTTCTATGGACGACGATCCCGCTGCTGCACGACTGCTTTTCGGTCATGCGTGCATGGGGCTTTTCGTATAAGACGGTGGCCTTCGTATGGATCAAGCAGAACCGCAAGTCCGACAGCCTGTTTTGGGGTATGGGACACTGGACGAGAGCCAATGCGGAGTTTTGTATGCTTGCCACCAAAGGACACCCCAAACGCCGCTCGGCCGGTGTGCATCAAGTCATCCTCTCCCACATTGAGGAACACAGCAAGAAGCCGGAAGAAGCGCGGCGGCGCATCGTCGAGCTGATGGGCGATCTGCCCCGCATTGAACTGTTCGCCCGTCAGAAAGCGGACGGATGGGATGTTTGGGGCAACGAGGTTGCCTGTGATGTTGCACTGACGGGAGGTGAGCCGAATGTCGGATAACTGGATCGTCCAGAACCTCGAAAACGCACTTGAAACATGGAACGAAAAGCTGGCGGAGATATGGCAGCTCATTACGCAGTCACCGGAACAGTTCCAGGGCGGCACGATCTGGAATGTGATTGTCGGCATCCACGGTGCGGTGCAGGCCATCGGGTTTGCGCTGCTCGTTTTGTTCTTTGTGGTGGGCGTGATGAAAACCTGCGGCAGCTTTGCAGAGCTGAAACGGCCGGAGCACGCCCTGAAAGTGTTCATCCGCTTCGTCCTTGCCAAAGCCGCCGTCACATACGGCTTGGAGCTGATGATTGCCCTGTTCAACATCGTACAGGGGCTGATCTCCACCATCATGAACGCCGCAGGCTTTGGGGCGGCGCAGGAAACCGTGCTGCCCGCCGAGATCGTGACCGCCGTGGAGGATTGCGGCTTTTTTGAAAGCATCCCATTATGGGCAGTGACCTTGATCGGCGGGCTGTTCATTACGGTCTTGTCATTTATCATGATCATGACCGTGTACGGCAGGTTTTTCAAACTATATCTCTATACGGCCATTGCCCCGGTCCCGCTCTCGGCCTTTGCGGGCGAGCCGTCGCAGAACATCGGCAAAAGCTTTATCAAGAGTTATGCCGCCGTCTGCTTGGAGGGTGCGATCATCGTGCTTGCCTGCATCATCTTCTCGCTGTTCGCATCCAGCCCACCCGTCGTCGATCCCGATGCTGCGGCGGTGACGCAGGTATGGTCGTATGTGGGCGAGTTGGTTTTCAATATGCTGGTGCTCGTCGGCGCAGTCAAAATGGCAGACCGTGTTGTGCGTGAAATGATGGGACTGTAAGGAGGAAAAATTTTGGAAGTGAAAATCAATCGGGAGATCCGCAACTATACGGAATCCATGTTTTTCGGACTGTCCATGCGGCAGTTCGTTTTTTCTGTCTTGGCGATCCTCGTTGCCGTAGGGCTGTACCTTCTGCTGAAACCCCACTTCGGGACGGAAACCGTCAGTTGGATGTGTATTCTCGGTGCCGCACCCTTTGCGGCGCTGGGCTTTATCACTTACCACGGTATGACCGCCGAGCAATTTCTCTGGGCGTGGCTGCGCTCGGAGCTGTTAGAGCCGAAAGAGCTTCGCTTTGAGGCATCGAACCTCTACTATGAAGCGCTTAAAGACAAATTGGAGGGAGGAAAATCATGATCAAGACGCTGAAAAACCTGCTGAAACAGGACAAGGAGCGGTGCACCGTGCCCCGCAAGGTGCAGGATGTGATCCCCGTCCGCCGCATCTGGAAGGACGGCATTTTTCAGGTGGGCAGCCGCTTTTCCAAGACCTATCAGTTTACCGACATCAACTACCTTGTGGCAAGCCGTGAGGACAAGGAGCAGATGTTCCTTGCCTATTCGGAGCTGCTGAACAGTCTGGATTCCGGGGCGACGACGAAAATCACCATCAACAACCGCAGACTGAATCGGGCAAATTTCGAGCAGTCGATCTTGATGCCCATGCGGGGCGATGCTTGCGATGTGTACCGCAGGGAATACAATCAAATGCTGCTTGACAAGGCTACCGGCACCAACGGCATCATTCAGGAGAAATATATCACGGTGTCGGTCTGGAAGAAGGACATCGAAGAAGCCCGCACCTACTTTGCCCGGATCGGCGCAGACCTGATCGCCCATTTTGCCGCCCTTGGCTCCAAGTGTACCGAGCTGGATGCCGCCGAAAAGCTACGGGTGCTCCACGACTTCTACCGTCAGGGTGAAGAAGCGGCCTTTCACTTTGACCCGCAGGATATGATGCGCAAGGGGCACGATTTCAAGGACTATATCTGCCCCGACTCTATGGAGAAAAGCAGCGACTGCCTGAAACTGGGTGAGAAATACTGTCGGGTCTTGTTTCTGAAAGACTACGCTTCGTATATCAAAGACAGCATGGTCACGGAGCTGACCGATTTCAACCGAAATATGATGCTGTCGATCGATGTTGTGCCGATCCCCACCGACGAGGCCGTGCGGGAGGTGGAAAACCGTCTGCTCGGTATCGAAACCAACATTACCAATTGGCAGCGCAGGCAGAATGCCAACAACAATTTCTCCGCCGTCGTCCCCTATGATATGGAGCTCCAGCGCAAGGAGAGCAAGGAGTTTCTGGACGACCTGACCACGAGGGATCAGCGGATGATGCTGGCGGTCATTACGATGGTCATTACCGCCGACGACAAAAAGCAGCTCGACAGCGACACCGAAACGGTACTTGCCGTGGCACGAAAGCATATGTGCCAGCTCGCCGTGCTGAAATTCCAGCAGTTCGACGGGCTGAACACTGTTCTCCCCATCGGCACACGGAGGATCAATGCGTTTCGCACCCTCACCACTGAGAGCCTTGCGGTGTTCATGCCCTTTAAGGTGCAGGAGGTGCAGGACAAGGGCGGTATTTACTTCGGAGAAAACGCCATCTCCCACAACCTCATTATGTGCAACAAGGCCAATCTTCTGAACCAGTCGGCGTTCCTGCTGGGGGTGCCCGGTTCGGGCAAATCGTTCAGCGCCAAGGAGTTGATCGCTTTTCTCATTCTCGACACCACCGATGATGTGCTGATCTGCGATCCCGAAAACGAATTTGGTGCGCTGGCGGCGGCTCTGGGCAAGGAAACGGCGACCGTCATTCATATGGCGGCAGGCGGCAAAGACCGTTTGAACGCCATGTATATGGTGGACGGCTACGGCGAGAACAACCCCATTGTGGAGAAATCGCAGTTCATCATGTCCCTTGTGGAGCAGATCGACAAGGCCGGTGTCGGCCCACAGCAGAAATCCATCATCGACCGCTGCACGGCGCTGGTGTATCAGGACGCCGAGCGGACGGGCAAGCCCGCTACGCTCTGCGACCTGCGAAACAAGCTGTTGGAACAGCCCGAAGAAAAGGCAAAGGAGATCGCCTTGTCGCTGGAGCTGTTCACCACCGGCTCACTGGATATTTTCGGTCACGAAAGCACCGTCGATCTCGACAAGCGCATCGTCGTATTCGATATTCACGGCCTTGGCGAGCAGTTGAAGCCGACGGGACTGCTGGTGATCACCGACACCATTCTCAACCGTGTCACCCTTAACTGGAAGAAGGGCAAGCGCACCCACATCTTCATCGACGAATTTCATGTCGTTTTTGAAAATGAGCAGAGCGGCATTTTCTTCAACTCTGCATGGCGGCAGTTCCGTAAGCGCAACGGTTATCCCACCGCCATCACGCAGAATGTGGAATACCTGCTGGATTCCGTGCAGGCGAGCACCATGCTCTCCAACTCCGAGTTCGTGGTTATGCTCAATCAGGCGTTTTCCGACCGTGCCAAGCTCTCGAAGCTCCTGAACATCTCCGACGAGCAAATGAGCTATGTCACCAACGCCGACGCAGGCTGCGGGCTGATCAAATACGGCTCGGCGCTGGTGCCGTTTATCAACCGTTTTCCCAAAGATACCGAGCTTTACCGCTTGATGACGACGCGCCCCGGCGAGGGTGTGTTCGGCAGCGGAAACGCATCTTAAAGGAGGCCATATATGAAAAGCAAATATCTGATGATCGGGGCGGCCGTATGTGCCGCCCTTTTCCTTTTCTCCGGCATCATGCTCTGTCGGCAGTATGCGGACGGAAAACAGGCCACCGAAGCCTTTGAACAGGTCGCCGCACTGGTGGAAACCAAGCCGTTGCCGGAGCTGACGGCATTTGAAAAGTACCGGGCGGTGCAGGAGCAGAACAGTGACTTTGTGGGCTGGCTCTCCGTTCCCGGCACAAACATCGACTATCCCGTGATGCAGACCGTGGACGAGCCAAATTTCTATCTGAAACGGGGCTTTGACAAGCGGTACAGCGATTACGGCGTGCCCTATGTGCAGGAAAACTGCGACCTTGCGCTGTCCGACAACTGCGTGATCTACGGCCACCACATGAACAACGGGACAATGTTTGCCGATCTCTGCAAGTATGAAAACGAGGACTTTTATAGAGAGCACAAAATCATCCGCTTTGATACGCTATCTGGCTTTGGCGAATATGAGATCGTGGCGGTGTTCAAGACCGTCGCCTATTCCGAGCAGGGCTTCAAGTATTACCACTTTACCCGTGCGGAGTCGGCGGAGGATTTTGATGCCTATATCGCCCAATGCAAGGTGCTTTCTCTCTATGACACCGGCGCAATGGCGGAATACGGCGATAAGCTGATCACGCTTTCCACCTGCGAATACAGCCGCAAAAACGGGCGTATGGTCGTTGTCGCCAAGCGGATCGCCGCACCCTCTGCGGAGGTGGGCAGCAATGCCTGACATCAAGATACGGGATGTGGTCAAGGGAACGGTAAAGGCAATCGACAAATCGGCGGTGGCCGCTGAGCGGATGAAGGATGCCTATGTCCGCACCAAGGACAAGGCGGAGCACGGCGTCTTTGCGGCGGAATCCTCTCCCGAAGAATACGCCGCCGACCGCACTTTGACTGGAACGGAAACGGCGGCGCACGAAGCTGTTCATGGGTTGGATAAGGCCGGCCGCAAGGGTGTAAAGGTCACCAAGCAAAACATCTCCAAGGCAAAAGAGCACTTTCAGCTGAGAAAGGCGGATTTACCAAAGAAGCCGGTGCATAACACCATCAAAGCAAATAGCCGCAGTAGGCAGGCGTTTGCTAGTTCCACAAGGAAGACGGCTGTCAAGGCTACTACTACCGCTGTTAAAGCCGTAATTGCCAAAGCGAAGGCCTTAGCCGCAGCTATCGCCGCCGGTGGATGGGTCTCTGTCACCGTCATCATCGTAGTCTGCCTGATCGGGCTGATCGTTGGCTCTTGTTTCGGCATCTTCTTCTCCGGCGAGGGCAGCGGCACGGGGCAAACTATGCGGCAGGCTGTGCAGGAAATTAACGCCGGCTATCAGTCGCAGATCGATACCGCAAGGGCAAATCTCACCTATGATGAGTTGGAGATGTCCGGCTCCCGTGCCGTCTGGCCGGAGGTGCTGGCCGTGTATGCGGTGAAAACCACCACCGACCCCAACGATCCGCAGGAGGTCGCCACGGTGGACGATGCCAAGAAAGCCATCCTCAAAGATATTTTCTGGCAGATGAATGAAATATCTTCTCACATTGAGAGAAAGCCCGGAAAGATTATCACCGAAACCGATGACGGCCACGGGAACATTGTAGAAACCATTACAACGGTCACACACACCTACCTTTATATTACGGTCAGCCACAAGACCGCCGAAGAAATGGCAGACCGTTTCAACTTCAACGCCGATCAGCGGCAGCAGCTCTCTGAATTGCTTGCCGAGGAAAACCGTAGTATGTGGTCAGCCGTCCTTTACGGCATTTACTCCGGGGACGATGCTATCGTCACGGTGGCCTTGTCGCAGATCGGCAATGTGGGCGGCCAGCCCTATTGGTCATGGTATGGATTTAACTCCCGTGTGGAGTGGTGCGCCTGCTTTGTATCTTGGTGTGCGAATAAGTGCGGCTATATCGACAGCGGCGTTATTCCGAAGTTCGCAGGCTGTGTCAATGGGGTGCAGTGGTTCAAGGACCGTGGACAATGGCAGGACAGCAGCTTTGAGCCGTCTGCCGGTCAGATCATTTTCTTCGATTGGGACAACAAGGGCTCATCCGGTCCGCAGGACGGGCAGTCCGATCATGTCGGCATCGTGGAGAAATGCGAAAACGGCATTGTCTACACCATCGAGGGCAATTCCGGCGACAGCTGCCGACAGCGCCAATATCCGGTGGGATACTACGAAATTTTAGGCTACGGTATTCCGGAATAGATAAAAAAGAGCACGAAAAACCATATATGATGGCATTTGTTCATTTTTCTTGGCGCGAACGCACCCCCACCAAGAGGAACAAAACGCGGGCGGTGCATCAGCACCGCCCGCAACGAATTACTATTTTGCAAATCTCTCGCAAAATTTTATCCGTATTTTTTAATACTCATGCTCAAAACTCGAAACCATCTGTGCAGTTCATCTCACCAAGAACATATTTATCTACACCGGATTCCGCTACTAGTTTGTCATTATCCCAATTTATCAGGTTGTTCTGCCGAAAGTTTTTTATAGCATGACAAGCGTCGCTCTCACATGTGAATATACCGAGATCCCGGCTGTATTCAAATTCATATTCTTCATCATGCATGTAAAAAAATGCAACGTAGATGCTTGCCTCATCTCCCTCTATTTCGTGCTCAAAGACAACAAATCCATTAGGATAATTCCGGAAGCCCTCAATGTTTTTATAGAACTTAATTGTTGTAGAAACCTCATCTAATGATTTAAAAAAGCCAAGGATTGCAATGTCTCCGCAGTGAAAACGACCATCTGATAGCACTTCCGCTCTATGCATATGTACCAGTTCATAAATCTTCATGACATTATCCCCTCCGAATAAAGGAAAATGAAATAATCTCCATTTTCATCTGCTTGTAACCGATCTGTATTTCCTAAAGACCACACAAACAACCCACTTCTATTGATCCATTTCACAATTTTGTTAAAATCGCTACCAGGCCCTTTGTTCCAATTTCCGGGGCCAAACTGGTTGTTTAAAATATCCTTTGCATTTTGTTGTGCAGACAAAGAGCGATCCACCATTCCTTTGTTTACATAACTAGGCTTATCTGTGGCCCTTTCTTTTCCGGTCTGTTTGGAAGTCTTCTTTGACTTTCGACTATCATTTTTGCTAGGGTTTTTATTGGATGATGGTTTTGGGTCGGCCTTCGAGTTAGAACCTGAGCTATTCCTACGGCTCTCTAAATAATCCATCCCTGCGCCAATTATAGCTATTCCCGTTACCAGTATTTCAATACCAAGAACTGTTGCTGCAACCCATCCAACAGGATTCCAAAAATTAGTTGCAGCAGTAATCGCTTCGGCAGCCATAGTTCCTAAGGGATCCACGCAATTTATTGGATTATTATTGCAATAGGAAAACAAATTGCATCCAAGGAAAGTGGTAATTCCAAGCAACCCATCCGCATTAATGAACCGGCAGTTGGCAAAGTCGTAGTACCGGCTCTGGAGGTAGTAAAGGCGCGTCTCACGGTCGTAGTAATAACCGCGGTAACGCAGGGGATTGATGTGCCCAATGAAACTGGCATCCGTGGTCTTTTTGCCGTCAGCACCATGCACGGAATAGTTGCCCCATGCGCCGTAGGCGCTGCGGCGCAGCGTGATGCAGCAGGCAACGATGATGATTTATGGTTGTGTGCTGACGGTTGTACGCATCATAGTGACCGCTTATCCATTTCCCTGTCAAATTTCTATGAATTCTATGAATATTACAACACTAATTATATTACCTTCATTCTCCATTGTAAATCTCTCATTTTCACCATGGCTCAAATTTGAGAACATCACATATTTTCAAGGCTCGATCATAGACCCGAGAAGCCGCAAAGAGCGCAAAAACGAAACCGATAAACTGCGAACCCAGCGCAGCTGACCGCAGTTGAAAAGGAGGAGCAAGGGAGCGCAGACGAAAAAATCCGGCAGCTCATTTTGAGCTGCCGGATTTTGAGCGGAGCAGACTTTGCTCCGACGCCGTGGTGCCGGTGGCCGGACTCGAACCGGCACGCCTTGCGGCACTTGATTTTGAGTCATTTGCTCCACACGGAACACAGACGAACTCAGCCCCCCTGCGGAGGTCGTTGACGGACACCAAAAAGCCTTACCAATACTACTGTTTTTGAAGCTGATGTGTAAATAGCTCCGATTCGTCTGTCATTTCCGCTATTTTCAATTTGGACGGAAATTTTGGATTTTGGAGGGACATTGGAGGGATGTGACCCACAAACGGAGCACAACAGCACACGCAGTAGATTCATCAATCACAAATACATTATAGCGTATTTCTCTGCCATTGACAACATACTTTCCGAAAAAGAGGTATCGCTATGAGAACGCGCGCACACTATGAAAAACTTTTTGCTGCCTATCCTGATGTTGTCACTCTGCCCGAATTTCAAGCCATGCTGGGCGGTATCGGTGACAGCACAGCCCGAAAAATAATGCGGGCAAATAAGGTCAAACACTTTTATATCAGATGTACATACCTTATACCCAAAGCCTGCGTGATCGATTATGTACTGAGCGAGGATTATGCGGAATACAGTAAGACACTCAAAGCGAGGGTTTGATCTTTAAGCCATTTGCAGAAATGCAGATGGCTTTTTCCATACCCGTACATAGCCGTCTGCTTCGCCGCAGGAGGCTAAATTAAAGGCTGGTTTAATCTTTTTGAAACCCAAAAGTGTGTATTCCTTTGTATGCTCGTAGACAGACTCTACCTACTATGTGTCAAATGTGTTAAACGTGTATTGTGATATTCAATAATTAACCCGGCAGCGTTGCATTGTTAACTGAGACTCGTTTCTGTTCCTCAATTAAGGAGTAGAAAATCGTGTTTGCAGCTTCTTGAAAAGCTCTAATTATTTCATCTTGCAATTCTTTGGGGAATGGCTGTACGTATAACTTGCCATCATCATCAGAAAATGATTTCTCAATATCTACACGTAAATTCTCTCCTTTGGAGTTGATAGCAACCACAAATTCTCCAGCCTCTTGTGTACATACATATCTATATTTCATTATCTATTGGTTCAATGACATTGTTTGTTTTCCTAACCATAAAAAACGCTGATTGTTGTTCAAGAAAAAAATATCAATGCAAAGCAGGAGCCAGTTTCGTTATTGGCTCCTGCTTTTATAATTATATATCTTTTTTCAGCTTTACCTTATGGCAAGGTGATATAGCATCGGCAGACTCTAACAAAAAACATGAATGTGAAGCTACTATAAAGAACGGGCAAGGTACCTCTATGAAACGGCTTATGGTTCTCCAGTAATTTTCAATGATGCCTGCCATACGGTCGCGCTTCCAATTAATGAGATCACAACCATAATCAGAAGCACTGTTCTGACAGGCAAGTTATCCAAGAGCTTTCCGGATATCAGCATCCCGCTTACTCCTCCGAGCGATGCAGCTATTGACACGACTGACTGTCCTTTTGCAGAATTTCCATAAGAAGTATTGTCCTTTATATAGTTCACGATCGACGGTGTATATAATCCGAATGAAGCCCCTTGTAGGATCGCAGCGCCGCAAACCCAGAACATGTTATGCGACGCGGCGAGCAGCAACACTTTTAGAGTCATTAAAAGCAGGCTAAAACAAAGAAGTCCTCGGCTGTTTTTCATGGAGACTTTTGAGAAGATGATCATGAAGGGAATCTCAAATAATGCTCCGAGTGAATTGTATATGCCGAGTTCGTTCGCCGAACCGCCTATGCTTCTAATTAGGTTGATTGCAAATGAGTTTGCCGAGATATATGCCGAGTAAATCAACAGAATACCTACAAACAGAAGAGAAAAGCCTTTCCTTCCCCGGATATAAGATAACAGTTTTTCATCAGATTTGCCGAAATTACTCTCTTTTGCCTGAGCATTATTCAAGCTGGAGCATAAGAACATCGTAAATAAAAGAAATCCTAAAGAAACCGCGATACCTATGAACGGAATGCATTCTGGGCTATGTGCAGCGACAAGTCTCCCGGTATAATAAGAGACCACAGTATAGGAAAAGGAACCAAGCCCTCTTGACAGACCGTAATCGATTTCAATCCCACCGAAGAAAAGATCAGAATAAAGAATAGTTGAAAGTGAGGAGCAAAGCGCGGAGACCATGCTTGCAGCCGCAAAAACCAAAAAAGTATAGAAGATAGAGCTGGACACGAATACCAATAGCACATGCAGTAAAAAAAGCAGAGCAGCAGCAATCGGAAAGAGCTTTTTAAGCAAAACCTTATCTGTGTCCAGTTCCCGGGAGAGTGGGTTCAAGATCAGTATACTGAGCAGCCGTGCGAGAGCTACTGTGGCTCCCGCAGCACTGTTGTTCATACCGCGGCTACTCAGAAAGAGAACAGCAAAGCCCGAAATCATACAAACCTCAGCCATATAAAACAACTGAAGCCCAAGATATGCAGTTTTAACAGCCTTATCCGATCTCATTCTAATTTGACTAGTTTATCTTCTTGATACTGAGGCTTTTCAAAAATAGTATTCAAAATGTTGAGAGCATTAACTATAACACCAAGCGTCTCGTCATCGACTGTCTCCAGCGCCTCGAAGAAAGGCTTGAAATTTTTTTCATAAATCATCTGAGCCCTTGTTTCGTATACTTCGGAACCGCGTTTTGTGGGCTTCAAGATAATATTCTTCCTGTTGTTGATCATCTGATACCTGTCAATAAGCCCTAAGGTGGAAAGAGTCTTTACCGCTTTTGAGAAAGTGCTTTGTGGAATACCGAGGCTCTCGGATATGAAAAGCATGCAGTCATCGTCATTTTCATGTTCGACGATATACTCAAGCACTTGCCATTCTGTCGAAGAGAGTGATATGCCCTCTGGGTATTCACGTTTTGATCTTTGACCTCTCACAACGCCGTTTGAATGTCTTACAAGAGCGGCGACCAGTGGCCTGTAACGACCCATCCATTCAGTTTTCATTCAGTCAACCTCACAAATTAGATACCTTATTTTAGAATATAATTGCGGCGAATGTCAATGAGAGCGGTGAGAGAAGATGTAATTCAGCATAATAGACATAATTGATCCTCATTTTTTTACAAATAATATAATTGAATCCTTTAAAATATAGTGGCATTCTAAAAGCAAGAAAAATATCACAAAGAATATATAATTAACAGAGCGACTTGTTTTGCGAAGCAACTAATCGGCCCACATTTCTTCCTGGAAACTAAGTGAGCCGTAAATCGGGGGAAAGTACAAAGGAGGAGGGGTAAAAAAGAGTTAGGTAAGAGCAAAAACAAATGAATCAACGGAAATACGGGAAAAAGTAGAAAGGAAAAGGTATGAAAGAAAAGAAATTTACACTCAGTACGGTCGATGGCTGCAAGCGATTGTTGGCTGTTTTCCTGTGCATTATTCTTCTGACCAGTGCGATTGCGCTTGCTATTCAGAATGACGGCGGAAGAATCAAAATTGAGAATGTCAAATTTGATTCCCGCGGAGCCTTAATCGACGGCGATCTGTATTATCCCTACGGAACGAGTGACAAATCCCAGCTTCCGGCCATCGCGATCAATCACGGAGGTGGTTGCTCGAAGGGAGTCGTGAAGGGCTTCGCAGAGGAACTGGCAAGACGTGGCTATGTGGTCTTGGCCTTCAGCGCTTACGGATCTGGCCTCTCCGAGTACCCGATGTATGACGAGAACGGCGAGGGCATCGAGGGCGTAAGTGGTAAGGCGCAGGGCATGCTTGATGCGGTTGATTTTCTGCGCAATCTCCATTTCGTTGATAAAACGAACATTGCCGTGACCGGCCATTCCATGGGTGGCTACGCCTCTTCTTGGGCGGCGGTGCTTGACTGCGGCTACTATACTTTGAACGATCTAATGATCAACTACCTTGCGGATTCCTTTGGCATCGCTTTTACGGAAGAAGAGATCAGTCAGGATGCCAACGAACTTGCTGCAAAGTATCTCAATGATGACCAGATGCTTGTCTACGAGATGAAGCTGGCAGAGACCACCGAATGGTACAACACCAGGATCAAGTACTGCGTGCCGCTCGGTACGGCTACGATGGCAGCGTCCAACATGGCTCGTCCGCAGACGGTCCAGGTCGCAGGTTATGACGTACAGCGCTTCGTGCAGACTAACGTCAGCATGATCTGCGGCAGATGGGACCACAACTTCCCGTTCTTGCTGGGTCAGAAGAGCATTTTTGATGGCGAGACCTGGCCGAGGACTTATTTCCAGACTGGAGATGCGTTGGTTGAGAAGACCTGGCTGAAGGTCGATGCGTCAAAGGACACGGCCGAGCAACTGGGCATCTTAGAGAGCACATCTCTTTCCAATCCGGCAATCCGTGAGGCGGTTGAACAGCGCAGCACCCGTATGATCATCTCCGTCCCGAACATCACCCACTCTGGCGAATTCATTTTCCCATCCTTTACGCGGGCAGTCCTGCCGTACTTTGAGGCTGCTTTCGAGTACAATAACGGCAGCATCTACGGCCAGAACCAGGCTGTCAGCGTCAATAAGGTCAATTGGGAACTCAGAGAAGCACTCAACTTCGTTGCTGCCCTTGCCATGGTGGGATTTGCGGTCGCTCTTGCAGCGCTTCTGATCAAGGGTAAATTCTTCGCATCTGTCAAAGTTGGCCACGAAGAGAGCGAATTTGCCCCGTTCAAGGATAAGAAAATCAAGATTCTCTATCTGGTCGTGACCGTGGCAGCGGCATGCCTCGGCTGTTACTGGGCAAACAACAGCAAGCATCAGATCATCAAGCAGAGCAAGTTCTTCCCGTTGGATGGCACGAGCAACGCCGCATATATTTACCTGTTCTGGGTCGGCCTCTTCCTGCTGGTCATTGCTGCCATCTTCGTGTTGATCAGAAAGAAGACCGACGGAGATTACGGACTGAAAAAGCTCGGAATTGCTATCAAATTCAAGGACATAATAAAGTCTTTGATCCTGGCTTGCGTCCTGATGCTCGGTTGTTACGGAACGCTTGCAATCATTGAATACTGCTTTAAGCAGGATTACCGCTGGTGGATGTTCGTGTTTACCGAGATGCAGCCTTACCACTGGGGGCAGTTGCTGCGTTACGCGCTGATATTCATGCCGTGCTACTTTGCATTGTCGATAGGAAACCTCTATCTGGAAGGCGATGGCCTGTCCAAGAAGGAAATCCCTGCTATGGTTTGGTTCATTGTGATCGGCTCTCTCGGCGTGTTCCTTAACCACATCCTCAACTGCTATGGCCTACTCTTCCTTTCAAACGGCGGAACAACGCTGACTATCTTGAGCCCAGGAACTTTGATTGGGGGACTTGTGATCTTTGTTCCCGTCTCTCTCTACATTATGAGAAAGTTGTACAAGATCACAGGCTCTATCTGGACGGGAACTTTCTTCCTCTCCTTCTTCAATGCGTGGCTGTTCGTCTCCGCTATTGGCTCAAGATCCTATTATCCTGGCACCACGTTCATAGAAAAATTCTTTGGATTCTGATCCAGCATGAAGTAACATGGCATTTGCTTTTCATTAAATACTATATACTCATTGCTTTCACTCCCTTTCCATCGCATAAACGAAGGAGCTCACAGAAAAGTGGGCTCTTTTGTTTTTTGCTGTTTTTCTTCCAATCTGCGTACGATTGCCTCGAAGGAGGATGAACCCGAGGTTGATGAACTACCGGTTCAATGACATTGCTCATTTATCTAGGATCGACCCGCACCAAACGGCAAAAGGCACTTGCACCTACTGCAATCAGCGGAAAGGGTATGACTATGAACTTGTGCCGAAAAAACGGTAAGGAGGCGGCCTATGGAATCACAGACAGCCTACAAACTGTTATTTGCTGACTATCCCGATGTAGTCAATGTTGAGCAAATGTGTGAAATGCTCGGCGGCATCTGCGATAAAACTGCCTATCGGCTTTTGAAGTCCGGCAAGATCAAGAGCTTTATTGTTGGTCGCCGCTATCGAATCCCGAAGCTCAACATTTTGGAATACTTGGACTTGATAGAAAAATCTACTGCGTAAAACCTCGTTTGCACATTTGGCCGATGTACTTCTATCTGCTACAATATTGCTGTCAATGGCAGATGGATCAGCGCTGTACCAATCAAAGGAGGTCTTATTATGGTAGCAGGACATCTGCGAGAGAAAAACGGGTACTATCACATGGTACTGAACTATGTGGACGAATACGGCAAACGGCACACGCCGTCCAAGTCTACAGGTCTGACGGTAAAGGGAAACAAAAAGCGTGCCGAAAAGATGCTTTCTGAGGCTCGTGCCGCCAAGGAAGCGGAGCTGGAAGCAAGAGCAATCGAACGCAGTACGGATAAAGCCCCCGTTGGCACGATTCTTTTTACTGCGTTCCTGCTCGACTGGCTGGAAATGACAAAAAAGAATGTGGAGGAAACCACCTATGGCGCGTATTCCATGGGAATCAAAAGCAAAATCATCCCGTACTTTGAGGAACACCACCCCGGTCTTGCATTGCAGGATGTTACACCCAAGCACATACAGGACTACTACACCTACGAATTGACGGTGCGAGGTGTTTCTGCCAATACGGTCATACACCGTCACGCCAATATTCGTAAAGCCTTGCAGCACGCTTTCAAACTCGGCCTGATTGACTCGAATCCGGCAGACCGGATTGAACGGCCCAAGAAGGAAAAGTTCGTTGGCAGCTTCTATGAGGAGGATGAGCTGAACCATCTTTTTGAAGTTGTCCGTGGTGATCCCATTGAGCTTGGCGTGATCCTCGGTGCATTTTACGGTTTGCGCCGAAGCGAGGCGGTAGGCCTGAAATGGGACGCCATCGACTTCAAGAAAAAGACCATTACGATTCGGCACACCGTTACGCAGGCGACAATAGACGGCAAGAGCAAGATCATTCAAAAGGACAGAACAAAGACAAAGGCCAGCTACCGCAGTCTGCCGCTTGTTCCGCCGTTTGAGGAATTGCTGCACCGCTTGAAAGCGGAACAGGAGCTGAACCGAAAGCTGTGCGGAAAATCTTATTGCAGGAAGTTTGCTGATTATATCTATGTCAATGAAATCGGTGAACTCGTGAAGCCCGGCTATATCACACAGCATTTCCCGCTGATCCTGCAAAAGAACGGTATGCGGAAGATCCGCTTTCACGATCTTCGTCACCCGTATGTCAAGCACACGACAAAAATTTTTAGCTTGCGCTTGATGAATTTTCAAGCGCAGGCTTATCCTGATGCTCGGCGAAAAACTCGCGGAGCTTGTCAGCTTCATCAGGGAGAATAAAACCGTAGCTCTGTCCGTCCACTCTGCAATAGAAAGCGATTTTCATGACTGCCACCTCAATCGAAAATGTCTTGGATTTTATATGCGATCTCAATGCGCTTATCGGGGTACACCAGCACCCTGTCGATCAGCAGCTCGGCCAGCTCGGTGGTCAGCGTGTCCGCATCGAAAATCACCTTGGACGCTTCCTTGCGGCTGTCTTGCCGTGCCTGTTCGTCCTGCTTCTGTTTCGCCTGTGCCAATACTGCGGCATAGGCGTTTTTCGTTTTCAGCAGCAGCTCGTCACACGCAGCCTTTTCTGCTTTGTAGGTGTTCAGGT
>ERZ1026943.147-NODE-147-length-45787-cov-8.200713_pt1 | contig 45787 bp, 67 predicted proteins | sample MGYA00519461_ERZ1026943 | MGnify/ENA primary metagenome ERZ1026943 (study PRJEB26926, sample SAMN06164617) | human gut metagenome | biome: ENVO:00009003; feature: ENVO:2100002; material: ENVO:00002003 | host: Homo sapiens | place: USA | collected 2012 ...
AAAACAATCCCCCATCCTCATTTTGTCAAAATAAAGCATACGTTTTAGTATACTTCTCTGTGACAAAAATGGAAAGGGGGAAATCAGACATCAGATATATCTTCCTGTAATGCTTTCCGGACAGTTCCGGATGGTCTCCCGGGTTCCCTGGGCCACGATCCGGCCACCGGCCTGCCCACCGCCGGGCCCCAGATCGATCAGGTAATCAGCATTGCGGATCACATCCAGGTCGTGCTCGATGACCACGACCGTTGCGCCGTTGTCCAAAAGCGCCTGGAAGACGCCGAGCAGCACGCGAACATCCAGCGGATGCAGGCCGATCGACGGTTCATCGAAGACGAAGACAGAGTCGGTCTGCGTGCGGCCGATCTCGCTGGCGAGCTTTAATCGCTGAGCCTCGCCGCCGGACAGGCTCGGCGTTTCCTCGCCGAGCGTCAGGTAGCCGAGGCCGAGCTGCTGCAGCACCTGCAGCTTCTGGCTGACCGTTTTTCTGTCGGCGCAGAACGGGAGCGCGGTGTTGACGTCCATATCCATCAGCTCCGGCAGGGAAACGGACTGTCCCGCCCTGTTCGTCAGCTGGATATCATAAGCCGCGCGTGCGTAACGCGAGCCGCGGCAGTCCGGACAGGGGATGCTCACATCCGGCAGAAACTGCACGTCCAGGCTCACCACGCCCGTACCGTCGCAGCCGGGGCAGCGCAGCGAGCCGGTATTGTAGGAAAAATCGCCGGCCTTGCAGCCGCGCGCCTTCGCATCCGGCGACCGGGCATAGAGCTTGCGCAGTTCGTCGTGCACGCCGGCATAGGTGGCCACGGTGGAACGGACATTGATGCCGATGGGCGTCGCGTCGATGAGCTTGACATGTGCGATGCCCTCGGCGCTGACCGCCCGGACGTGCGGCGGCAGCGCACTGCCGCGGATACCGGCCTCCAGCGCGGGGATCAGGCTCTCGAGCACCATGGTCGTCTTGCCCGAGCCGGACACGCCGGTCACGACCGTCAGCCGCCCCTTGGGAATGGCGACCTCCAGCGGCTTGACCGTATGGATCTGCGACGTGGACAGGCGAATCGTTCCGTGCGCAAACAGGTTCGCTTTTCCGGCGCGCGGGCGCAAGGGTGCCTCCGGTGCTCCGGACAAAAACGGTCCGATCTGTGAGGCGGGATCTGCCGCGACTGCGGACACCGTGCCCTGTGCAATGACGCGGCCGCCCTTTGCGCCGGCCTCCGGCCCCATCTCAATGATCCAGTCGGATTCCTTCAGGATCTGCGTGTCGTGATCGACGAGAATGACGGAATTGCCGTCCGCCACGAGGTCGTGCATCACTCCGGTGAGGCCCACGATGTTGGCCGGGTGCAGACCGATGCTCGGCTCATCGAGCACATAGAGCACGCCGGTCGTGCGGTTGCGCACGGCGCGGGCCAGCTGCATCCGCTGCCGCTCGCCGGTCGAGAGCGTCGCCGCGGAGCGGTCGAGCGTCAGGTAGCCGAGCCCCAGGTCGAGCAGCCGCCGCGCCGTGCCCGTAAAAGCCTCGCAGATGCGCTCGGCCATGGGGCGCATCTCCTCCGGCAGGCTGTCCGGCACGCCCTGCACCCAGTCATACAGCTCCGAGAGCGTCATCGAGCACGCTTCGTCCAGTGAAATGCCCCGCAGCTTCGGCGCGCGGGCCGCAGCGGACAAGCGCGTGCCATGACAGTCCGGGCACACGTCCTCTTTCAGAAACTTCTCGACGCGCTTCATGCCCTTCTCGTCCTTGACCTTGGCAAGCGCATTTTCCACGGTATAGACGGCATTAAAATAAGTAAAGTCCAGCTCCCCCGCCTGATTGGAGTTTTTGGCGTGGTAGAAAATGTGCTTTTTCTCCGCCGGGCCGTGGTAGACGATGTCCTTCTCCCGCTCCGTCAGGTCGCGGAACGGCACATCCGTGCGCACGCCCATCTCCCGGCAGACGTCCGTCATCAGCGACCACATGAGGCTGTTCCACGGCGCGACCGCCCCCTCGTCGATCGTGAGCGAATCATCCGGCACCAGCGACGCCATGTCCACCGTGCGCACACTGCCCGTGCCGCCGCATTTGGGGCACGCGCCCTGCGAGTTGAAGGCCAGCTCCTCGGCGCTCGGTGCGTAAAAATGCACGCCGCACGCCGGGCAGGTCAGCTCCTTGCCCGCGGCGACCAGCAGCGTCGGCGGCAGGTAGTGCCCGTTGGGGCAGCGGTGGCTGGCGAGGCGGGAATACATGAGCCGCAGACTGTTCAGGAGCTCTGTCCCCGTGCCGAACGTGCTGCGGATGCCGGGCACACCCGGGCGCTGGTGCAGCGCCAGCGCCGCGGGAACATACAGCACGTCATCGACGCTGGCTCTGGCGGCCTGCGTCATCCGGCGGCGCGTGTAGGTCGACAGCGCCTCCAGATAGCGGCGCGAGCCCTCGGCGTACAGCACACCCAGCGCCAGCGACGACTTGCCGGAACCGGACACGCCCGCGATGCCGACGATCTTACCCAGCGGAATGTCTACGTCAATATTTTTCAGGTTGTGGACCTTTGCGCCACGCACGAGCATATGATCGACCATGGGTCATGCATCCTCCTTTTTGAATTCATTCCGCGACAATACCAACTGCAAACAAGAAAAATCCGAACCTCTGTCCCTTCGGACAAAGGTTCGGATTTTTGATTTGGTGGACGATAGCTCCCCAAATCCGAACCCCTCGCTAGAAGGAGAGCCAGCGGTGCTAACCCGGAAAGTCTTCGTTTTGCAGGAAGTGAGGTTATATGCGGTGGTAATTTTATATCCGTCAGGTTCGTCCCATACTGTCACGGAGTTCACCAGAAGGTCGATGATACGCCGCCTGCAATCCTCGTCCTCTATATCGCCTCCTTGGAACTTCGTCAGCCAGAATACCACCTGATCTCTGTCAATTCGGTAGATGTATTTTTCTTCTTCCCGAAGTTGAGAAGTCAGGTCTTTCTTTTCTTTCTCCAACTCGGTCAGGCGGTTCAGGAGAGCGTCAGACGCAATTCCTTTTTCAACGGCCTTGGTGATGTTGTTGATACCTTGTTCGATCTCGGTGAGTCTAGCGGACAATTCTGGAATACGGGTGTTCTCTTTCAAGTCCCTATCTGCCTGTGACATAGCCATGTCAGCCAGTTCTTCAATTACATCATCGGTGAGCAGCGCCATAGCATCTTGGGCTACAACACGTTCAATAAAGTCTTTTTTTAATGGTTTCTTATTACAACCCTTTCTCCGCTTCCGAGAATAACAGGTATAGTAGTTGTGGATAGCTCCAGTTTTACTCGTACCGCTTTCCCCGTTCATTGTGGCTCCACAATGTCCGCAGAACAGTTTTCCAGACAGGAGGTAATCTACCTTAGCTTTACCCCTTGCGGGCGCGTCAGCGGCCAAAGAAAGCCGCCGTTGCACTGTTTCAAAGAGGCCTTTGTCGATGATGGCTGGGATGGCGTTTTCTTTCTTTATGTCTTTGTAGATGTATGTCCCGATATACCGCACGTTCTTAAACATAGATTTAAAACTGCTTCGGTTAAACTCCGAGTTTTTGGCGGTACGGTAGCCCTTACTGTTGAAGATGCGGCAAATCTCAGCCATGCTCTCGCCATTGGCGTAGAGTTGAAATGCTTCTTGAACGATATGGGCGGTTGCCGGATTTATTACAAGTCTATGATCTTCGATTTTGTAGCCCAACGGGACATGGCCACCAACGGAATGACCCTTCATGGCTGACTCTCTCAATCCGCGAGTGATTTTCTGACTGAGGTCTGCGGAATAGTATTCGGCAATACCTTCAAGCACAGATTCCAAGATGATACCTTCGGGGTTCTCGGAAATCGTTTCGGTTGCAGACTTGACCCGAACTCCATTCTTCCGCAGCCGCATTTTGAACACGGCACTGTCTTCTCTATTTCTGGCAAAGCGGTCGAGCTTCCACACGACCACGAAGTTCCAGAGATGATGAGCGCTGTCGGAAATCATCTCCTGAAAATGGACTCGCTTCTCTACATCTTTCCGAGCAGTAGTAGCACGGTCAACATAAATGGCGACAATGCGGAAGCTCTTGCGCTTACAGTACGCAATACAATCTCGAAGCTGACCCTCAATGGACTGTTCCGTCTGCCGTTCCGAACTGAACCGAAGGTACAAAGCGACATCAACTTCACCTTTGGTCAGGGTGGTAGGGTCATCATGAAACTGCTGCTGTTCCTCCGGGGTTAACATGGAGAGGTCGATATTAAACTTTTTACGCATATCAGAACCTCCGCTTCATTTCCCGGACGCGGCCGATAAAGTGCAAGCGTTTCTGGTCGGCACCTACGAACTCCATATCAGGATAGTAAGGGTTGAAGGAGTGAAGCGAGGTGGAGTTTTCACCGAACTCGACCTGTTTTAAAAACCCTTCTGTGCCGTCTACCACGACCACGGCAATACAGCCGCTCTCAATTTCTGCGTCCATCTGAATAAGCACTCTATCGCCATTATCAATCTTCGGTGCCATGCTGTTACCAGATACTTCGAGCCAAAAGCAGTTGTCGTTATCGTATTCGTCATCAACTGCTTCCCAACCAACAATCATTTCTTCTGCGATCACCCCTGTTCCTGCCGAAGCTAAACCGATGACTGGACGCAAACCTCGTTTCTCATACGGGATGTAGGTGCCTACCTTTTCCGTATTAGGAATGGGGTTATTAGTTTTTCCCATAAGGTAGTCAACCGATACTCCGAAATATTTGGCAAGAAGTTGCTGAGTGGAACGGACAGGGATAATCCCTCTCTTCCAATCCCCGAAGGAATTTTTACCGAGATCGAGTTCATCAACAATCTGTTTCTGAGTTAATCCCTTTTCTTTGCGTAGTTCGGTCAGCCGTTCATAGAAAGTCATCGTGTTTTCCTCCATTCCCGTCAACGGGAATTTTTTTCAGAAAATCACTATCGCCCTATTGACAAATCCCGTCCACGGGATTATACTCAACTTACAACAACGAAAGTTAATAAAGGCAACAGTAATCCGAGGGGTCAACTTCCTTCTCGCAAAAGGAAATCGGCTCCTTCATAATCGGGGTATCGCCAATGCTATTGTCGTTCGCAAAACTGATTGTAGCATAGGCGACCTCCGATTGCAAGGATTATTTACAACTAAAGTTGCAATCCACATGAAAGGAGGTCGCACGATGGCAGAGACTTCCCGTCCGTTGTCTATGAGAGATCGTTCTTCCTACGCGGAACAGATTAGGGATAAGATTTCTCACTTTACGCTCACCTATGCGTGGCTTATTCATCGCCTGTCGGACGAGGGGCTGCTCACGGACAAGTTTGAAATGTCGGCAACGCTGTCCGGCACTCGTATTGGCCCAAAAGCAGACGAAATCCTGCGTCGCTCGCTCGATATTTTGAACGAGTACGAGGCGAAAATCGTATCATGAGTGTTTTCGTCCCCGAAAAACAGGCTCAGGCAAGCGCATTAAGCCTACTGGTCGCTCAGCGCGTTCGAGAATATTTCAAGGACGAAGCTCACCGAGCCGAGTTTGAAAAGTGGTACGAACAGCGATACGGCAAGAAGTACATATGGAAGAAGGTCACTTCATGAAAAAGGTTTTTGGAATCCTCGCATTTCTCTCATTTTTTTACCTTCTGGGTGTAGTCGGTTCTATCGAAAAAGAGATAATGACGCTGGGTGTTGGCGCAATTCATATGGCGGTTAGCCTTGTGTGTTTTGGCTTGTTCGGTAAGCTGTACGGTCTTTCGGAGTCGAAGCAAAGAAAAAGCCGCTGACGGAAGTACCAGTTCCATCAACGGCAAGCGAAAATGCTCAATCTGATTATATATCGGAAATATTCACTTGTAAAGGAGTGATGATGCAACGAAAGCGAAAATAAGCACCGATATTAGAGTTATAGCGTGTAAGGATTGTGGTAAAGCATTTATCCCCAAAACAAGCGGGAAGTATTGTCCCCATTGCCGAGACATTCTCACCCGAAACAAAGCTAAATATGAGAAATTAAAAGCCGATCCTGTTCGCTTAAAATATACACGCTTGCAACAGAGAATTCAAAAGCGGGAACCCATTTTGTCTCCATATAAAAAATGGTTTGAAGACCTCGCCACAGATAACAAGACCGAATCGTGGCTAAATGAAATGAGTGAGCTTGACAAGAGGTACAAATCCGTAAAAAGGGATTATATTTCTTGCGGATTTTCGTCAGCGGAGAAGGAATGGGATGAGAAATTTAAACAAGCGAATTTGTCCACACTAGACGATCTCAAAGTGTGGCTCGACGATGTGGCTAATTCACTTGTAAAGGAGTGATTCAAATGAATTCAAACCGCAAAGTCGGCAATGGTTTTGAAAAATCGTTGTGTGAACATTTGTCCAATAAGGGCTTCTGGGCGCATAATCTCGCTCAAAACGCACAAGGTCAGCCGTTTGATGTGCTTGTCTCTCGTAATCGAGAAACACACCCGATCGATTGCAAGGTGTGCGAGAATGATGTTTTTCGCCTGAGTCGAATCGAAGAAAATCAGCGATCCGCAATGACGCTATGGGAGGCCACAGGTAACGGCACCGGCTGGTTTGCTCTGAGGCTGAAAGACGGAGATGTATACTTCATTTCGCTCTATACACTCAATAATTTGGCCGCGAAAGGCGTTAAGCAACTCAACGAAAGGGATATTCGCATGATGTGTATTTCCCTTGATGCGTGGGTGAGTCTATGCAAGTAACTGTTGGCAACCAGCTCCGAATTGAAAACCCGTCTGAGCAGTTGCTCACATGGTGCAAGAAGCAGCTCATCCTTTCTAATCCTGATTACATCAAGAAAAAACGTATGGGTTTCTGGACAGGTAATACTCCTGAGAAGTTGTACCTGTTCCAATGGGACGGTGACACACTGGTTCTTCCCTACGGGTGCTTGAAATCCGTTATAGAGCAGATAACCGGCCGTGACGCAATCTGGCTTGACATGGTAACGCCTACTCCGGTCTGGTATGGAGCTAATATTCCACTCTACGATTACCAGAAAGAAGCCGTATCGAAAATGCTGGAAGCTCAGTTCGGTATGCTACAAGCACCACCCGGATGTGGGAAGACGCAGATTGGAATTGCGATTGCAACTACGTTGGGTAGGCGTACACTTTGGCTTTGTCACACGAAAGACCTGATAACTCAAAGCAAAGACCGTGCAGAACAATACATGAGTCCATCGCTAACCGGAACAATCGTGGAGGGTAAGGTGCAGATTGGTAAGGCTATCACCTTTGCGACCGTTCAGACAATGTGCAATCTTGATCTTCCGCTCTACCGAAACACATGGGACACGATCATCGTAGATGAAGCCCACCGTGTCAGCGGTTCCCCAACCTCGGTCACGATGTATTCAAAAGTGCTGAACTCGTTAGCCGCTCGACACAAGTACGGCTTGACCGCTACCCCCGATCGGGCTGACGGATTGATTAAAGCAACATTCGCTTTGCTGGGCGATGTGGTTCATACCATTCCGAGAGAGGCAGTTGCTGATAAAATCGTCAAGGTCACGGTTTATCCTCGCTCTACGGGAGTTGGTCTGAACAGGGCGTTTCTCGGCACGGACGGTACGGTAATCGAAGCCAAACTGATTAACTTTCTGACCGAGAACGCTGATCGTAATAAGCTGATTATTTCCGACCTGATTGATAACTGCGACCATTACAACCTCATTCTCTCAGACCGTGTGAACCATTTACGGTATCTGATTGAGAATTTACCACCCAAGCTGAGAAGTCAGGCGGTCATGGTTGACGGTGGTATGACTTCCAAAAAGGCAAAAGTGCAGCGGGAACAGGCTATTGAAGATATGCGACAGGGCAAGAAGCGGTATTTGTTCGCCACCTATGCTCTCGCTCGTGAGGGCTTAGATATTCCCCGGCTTGACCGTCTGTACTTGACCACACCGCACCAACACTCCGGCGTGATTGTTCAGAGCATTGGTCGTATCGCCCGTACCTTCGAGGGGAAGGGTGAACCAATAGCGTATGACTATGTTGATGACGGTATCGTGAGTATGGTCAAGCGTTACAAGAAGCGGTGTACCACCTACCGGAAAGCGGGGTGCAAGTTCCTTGAACCTTGAACCTTTCATTTTTGACTGCGAGGTGTTTGCCTACGATTGGCTTTTTGTCTTCAAGAATAAGGTCACGGGGGAATACACCGTCATCTGGAATGACAATGAAGCTGTCGAACAATTCATGACTCAAGAACCCCTGTTGGCAGGGTTCAACAATAAGCACTATGACCAATTCATTCTAAAAGCGGTTCTCTCAGGTTTCACGCCAGAGGAAATTAAGGCGGTCAACGATTTTATCATCGTTGGTGGTCACGAGGGCTGGGAGTACGCCCCTCTCCGTGACTGCGGGATTTTCTTCGATCAATATGACCTGATGGACGATTGCCAGATGGGGTTGTCCTTGAAAGCAATCGAAGCGCACCTCGGAATGGACATTCGTGAAACAACCGTTCCGTTTAACATCGACCGCCCTCTGACTGAGGACGAGAAGCAAGAGGTCGAGTTCTACTGCCGCCATGATGTTGATGCAACCGACAGGCTGGATGATCTTCGTCAAGGCTACCTGTCCAGTAAGCTCACGCTGGGTCGTGAAAAGGGGCTGTATCCTGCAAAAGCCCTCTACATGACCAACGCCAAGCTGACCGCTGCTTACCTTGACGCAGAGCAAAAGCCGCACTATGACGAGCGGGAATATCAGTATCCACCGAAGCTGCTTCGCAAGTATATTCCGCAGGAAGTGTTCGACTTCTTTGAACGGTTGAAGGACAAGAGTATCCCTGACGAAGTGGTGTTTAAGGAAAAGCTCGATCTAATGGTAGGCGGCTGTCCTTGCACCATCGCCTACGGTGGTATTCACGGGGCTATCCCGTGTTACCGGGAGGAAGCCACGGAAACCCGCTCTATCCGCAACAAAGATGTTGCAAGCTATTACCCGCACCAGATGACCTTGAACGGTTATTGTAGCCGAAACATTCCCTCTCCCGATGTGTATGCCGCCACCATTGAGCGGCGTGTTAAGGCAAAGAGGGCTGGTGATAAGGCTACGGCAAACGCCTTGAAGCTGGTGCTGAACACCACCTACGGAGCCATGCTAAACCGTTATAACGACCTGTATGACCCGCTCATGGGGCGCTCGGTCTGTATCTCAGGCCAGTTGCAGTTACTCGAAATGGCGGAACATCTTGTTCAGGACTGCCCCACCTTGAAGATCATTCAGCTCAACACCGATGGTATCATGGTCAGCCTTGATGACTGCGATGTGCCGATGTATCAGGAGATCACGCAGGAGTGGCAGGACAGAACCGGCTTCGAGTTGGAGGAAGACCTTATCAAAATGATCTGTCAGAAAGATGTGAACAATTATGTCGAGGTTCCCTTTGAGGGCGACCCCAAAATCAAGGGCGGTGTTCTTGTTCGTGGGATTGCCCCGGCAGGAGCGTTCAACATCAATAACAACGCTTGTGTGGTCGCCAAGGCGGTCAAGGATTATCTGGCCTACGGCGTTCCGGTCGAAGATACCATCATGAGCTGTGACCGCCTGCTGGACTTCCAGTTGGTCGCCAAGGCCGGGAGTAAGTATGGTGACGCTCTCCATGAGATAGACGGTCAGATGGAGGTCGTACAGAAGGTCAACCGAGTCTACGCTACGGAAGATTATCGGTACGGAACCCTCTACAAAATCCACCTCGGTACTGGCAATCCCGTCAAGATTGCTGGACTCCCCGCAAAATGTGTCGTGGACAACGACAATCACCTGACGATTGATGTGGTTGACCGTGACTGGTATATCCGGCAGGCGAAAAAGTATGTCCGAGATTTTCTCGGAGAGAAGCCACCCAAGCGAAATACCCGCAGAGTCAATTCCATTAAGAAAAAACTATTAGAAATGTTGGAGGTGTAAATGTGAATCATGTTCATTTCATGAGCGAAAAGGACGATTGGGAAACTCCACAAGACCTTTTCGACAAGCTTAATGAGCATTTCCACTTCACCCTTGATGCTGCCGCAAGTGACAGTAATCACAAGCTCCCACGGTATTACACCAGAGAAACGGACGGCCTGTTACAAGATTGGGGGTGGAGAGAGAGTATTTTGTAATCCGCCCTATGGAAATGTTGAAACAGGTTTGTGGACTCGAAAGTGTTGGGAAGAAGCCCAAAAACCAAATACACTTGTGGTTCTTCTTATTCCCGCACGAACGGATCGTAAATCATTCCATGAGTACATTTACAACAAACCCGGCGTGACGGTTCACTTTTTGAAAGGGCGCTTGAAGTTTGAAACTCATGGTGTTTCACAAGGCAGGGCTCCATTCCCATCTATGATTTGTATATTTAATAAGGAGGATTATTAACTATGGCTACTACCAAGAAAGCCGCTGAGAGTGCGGCGGTGGATTATTCCACCATGAATGTGTTCAAGAAGTTGCAGCTTGCCCGTGTGCGTTTCCTCGAAGCTGGCGTGGACAAGAGCGGCAAGCACATGAAGCTCGAATATAAGTATTTCGAGCTGGCAGACATTGTTCCCAAGGCTGAGCAGATTTTCCTTGAAATCGGTCTGATGATGGTTCCGTCCATGTACGGCGACAAAGCGACCGCTCGTGTCTACAATGTCGATGACCGTGAGGACTTCATTGACTTCGTTGCACCGTACACCCCCATTGCCCCCATCATGTCCAACGCTGGTAATCAGGTCACAAACGAAATGCAGGCGACCGGCAGCTCCATCACCTACATTCGCCGCTACCTGTGGCAGCTCGTTCTTGACATTGTGGAGCATGACAGTATCGACAGCGGCGAGTTTGACACAACTCCCGCACCCGCTCCTGCCGTCACCAAGAAGCCCCCTGTGACCACTGAACGGCGTCAGGAAATCAAGAAGGAACTGACTGGCGCTCCTGCTGGTGCAGCTACCAAGGAACAGGTCAGTACGCTGAAAAGGCTGCTGAAAAAGCTCTTGGATATTGACGCAGAGCAGGAACAGTTCGTGCAGACCATCGCCATGAAGACCGAGGGCTTCTCCAAGATCGAAGCCGACAAGTGTGACGCTCTGATCGATGGCGTGAACGATATGTTGGCCGGTTACGAAATGAAAGCGACAAGGGAGGGCTAAAGTATGGAATGGCTTGACGGCAACAAAATTCAGATTATCCCTCCAAAGCGTCCGAAGAAGCTGACTGGTACTCGCTTTGCCACTATCCTCGGTCTGAACCCGTGGTCTACGCCGTTCGAGATTTGGTGCGAAGTAACTCGCACCTATCAGAAGCCGTTCGAGGATACGATCTACACCATCGCTGGTAAGACCATCGAGCCTAAGCAGGCCGAGTACATGAAGCAGACCTACTTCATGAGCAATCTGGTCACGCCGACCGATGTTTGGGGAGAGGATTATTTCCACAAGACCTACGGTGATTTCTTCAAGGAAAGCCCCGTCCTCGGCGGTATGTGGGACTACTTGCTCTATGGCAAAGATGGTAAGCCCACCACCGTCCTCGAAATGAAGACCTCCAAGCGTGTCGAGGACTGGAAGGACGATATTCCTGAGTATTACGCTTTGCAGGCGGCGTTGTACGCTTACCTTCTCGGCGTGGACGAGGTTATCATGGTCGCTTCTTTCCTTGAACCCAAGGACTACGATAACCCTGAGAAGTTCGTGTGCAGCGGTAAGAATACCATCACCCGTCCTTTCAAGGTGTCCGAGCGGTATCCTAATTTCAAAAAATATGTGAATGCCGCTATTGCATGGTGGAAAGCGTATGTCGAAACTGGTATTTCCCCTGCTTTTGACGAGCGCAAGGACGCTGAAATCCTGAAAGCTCTCCGCACCAACAACCTGTCTCCTGAAACGGACATGGCGGCTCTGGTAAAGGAAGCAGAAGACCTGAAAGCCAAGCTGGACGCTCACGCCGCTGAGGTGGCTGAGGACGAGAAGCGGTACAAGGTCTTGACCGACATGATTAAGAAAGCCGCAATCGCTCAGTTCCGTGACGGCGACAAGAAGGTGTCCATCGCAGGCTCTGCCTATAACTGGGAAGTCAGCCGTACTTCCACCTCGAAGATCGACAAGGACGCTATGAAAGCGGACGGCATTCTGGCGAAGTACACGACCACTGAGGACAGCTACCGCATTTCCCCGAAAATCATTAAGGAGGATTGACAATGATTGAATTGAAGAATTGTCCGTTTTGCGGTAGTAAGGCCGTTCTTCGTGAATATGCAAACGGACACAAAGGGACTGGCGAATTTACAGCAAACTATCGGGTCGGTTGTGAAAAATGCCAGATTTACTTCATTCGGGAGAGCCGTTTTGTTTTAGAGAACGGTTATCCAAAATTCATTGTAAACGGTTACGAAGAAGCCGTTGCAAAATGGAACGGGAGGGTCAATTTATGAAGTTTTCCAAGTTCGTGAAGTCCCTCGCCCCTGCTGGCGGCGCTATCTATGAGTACATGGATGAACGCTGGCTTGCTTCCCCGTCTGTACTCATGTTCATTCCCGATGGTATCCGCAGCGTGACCGGGTACAGCAATGAGAAAATGCCTGACGGCATTGGTCGCCTGATTTCTCAGGTCGGTTGCACCGAGTATGCCGAGCTGGTTAAGGCAATCATGCCTGAGCCGGACGGCGCAATCAAGGATTGTGTTCGCATCTTCGCCACGCAGGACAGTACCATGACCCTTCCCATCACCAATGATGACTGGTCGCTGATCGAGAAATCTGATTTCTGCGAAATCTTGTACGCTTACGATCTGGAAAGCGACAAAAGCGTACCGAAGGCCCTGCTGGTCAAGCAGTACGCCAAGTACCCCGATGACGAAGACCAGTTGGTCGGTATCATCTTCCCCTGCGAGTACACAGAACAGCTCAATTTTTACACCATGAAGGAGGACAAAAACAATGGCTAAAATCGGACTCACCGAGGGTTTCACCCCCATTCCCGAAGGTACTCATGTCTTCCAGATTACCGATGTGAAGTACAAGGAGGACTTCGGCAAGCTGGAAGTTTATATGCAGACGCAGACCGGCAGTAAGCACATCGAGCGCTTCTCTCTGCTGAAATCCAATGGCTCTCCCAACGAGGGTGCATACAACGCTTTCAGCTACTTCGCCAAGACCGCCCTCAACAATTTCGACCTGACCGAGATCGACCATACCGACCTGATTGGTCACTTCATCGAGTGCGATGTGGAGCATGATGTTCAGGAAAACAAGAGGAAGCCCGGACAGAGCATTACCTTCGTCCGTTTGACGGATAAACGCCCCTCTGAGGGCTGGGACGGCTCTGGCAATACGGTTGCTGCCCCTGCTGTTGAAACCGCTCCTGCGGCTTCTCAGGCCGCTCCTAAGACCCCGATGGATTTGATGGCTCTCCTTGGCTAATAGCGAGTGCGAGGGATGGCTAAAATAAAACGCTCTCCCTCGCCAATGGTATGTTGAAAACTATGTTGAAAGCGAGGATAAGCTACAATGGCAGAAGCCTATATTTGTTCGCTCTCCAAGGTTCAGCGCCACGCTGAAATCTGCAAGGAGATCAACGATCTTTACGAGCGCAAGAACCATGACTACGGTGACAGCTTCCACCAGACCTTCGTCGAAGAAGGAATGGCGATGGCTCGTATCCGGTTGGGAGATAAGTTCAGCCGCTTTAAGACCCTCTCCCGTGGCGGTGGGCAGAAGGTCAATGACGAGTCTATCCGAGATACCCTGATTGATCTCGCCAATTACGCCATTATGACTGTGCTGGAAATGGAGGTTGCGAAAGATGAATGAGAACAACGACCTCGTACAAGTAGTACGGTGTAAAGACTGCGTGTGGTATATGCGCGAGGAAGGTTGCCCCCTTAGCGCAAGTGGTATGTACGATAAAAACGGGAAACTTCCTCATGCCACCGATTTTTGTAGTTATGCCGAAAGGAAGGTGTCGAAATGACACTGAATGATTATCAGAAAGCCGCCGAGCGCACTTCCGGCGACCTGACTTCATGGGATAAGGTTCGCAACGGCTGTTACGGCCTGAACGGCGAAGCCGGAGAGTGCATTGACATTCTGAAAAAGACCGAGTTTCAGGGTCATGACTTCGACCCGATGAAGATGGTTGACGAGCTGGGCGATGTTCTCTGGTATGTCGCACAGTTGGCGACCGGCTTGGGTGTGACCCTCGAATATGTGGCACAGCACAATGTCGATAAGCTGCTGGCTCGTTATCCTGACGGGTTCGACAGCGAAAAGAGTATCCATAGAAAGGAGTACGAAAACGATGGTCGGTGATTTCGTTGAAACAATTCACGGTGTCAACGGGATTTTGACCGCCATTAAGGACACCTATTACGGGAAGATGGCGTTCATAGCTACGGCTGATGGTCGCACTTTCCATTGTCCTGTATCTGATATTAAAGGAGGTAACAACCATGCCTGACTGCTTTTCTAAGTCCGAAGTGACCGATTTTCTGAACTTCATGAAGCTGCCTGACGGAACCCCTGTTGTTTCCGATGACATGATGAATTACCTGATGGCCTACGGCTTCTTCACCGCTCCTGCTTCTACCAAGTATCACGGCAACCATGAAGGTGGATTGCTGGAACACTCCTACATGGTCACGAAGTTCCTCCTGACGCTGACTCAGGACAATCACCTGACATGGAAGAACCCCCGTTCTCCTTTCATCGTGGGTATGTTCCATGACCTATGCAAGATCGACCAGTACCGTCACCCGGCAAGTCGCTTGATTGTAGACGGTGTATCTGTCATGGACTCGTTCAAATGGGAGTACAACCCCGACACCCTTCTGAAAGGTCATGGTGATAAGTCCGTCATGCTTCTCTCTCAGTTCTACACACTGACTGACGAAGAAATCATGTGTATCCGCTACCACATGGGCGCTTTCACCGACAAGTCCGAGTGGAATGACTACACCCGTGCGGTTCGCAATTACCCGAATGTTCTGTGGACACACCAAGCCGATATGCTGGCAAGCCATGTTGCGGGGGTGTAAAGCATGAAATACAGAAAACAGCCCGTGGTGATTGATGCTTTTCAGCTTGGTGTTGACTGCATACCCGATTGGTTTATGGACGCTGTAACTGCTAATCGGGTCATTCTTCACCGAAATATTCACGCACCCATTCAGACGGAAGCAGACATTGAAACCCTTGAAGGTTGGCACCACGCCACCGGTGGTGATTTCATTATTCGTGGCGTGAAAGGCGAAATCTACCCTTGTAAACCCCATATTTTCAAAATGACTTATGAGGCGGTGGAATAAATGAAAATCATTGAACCTTCTGTGGAGCTTATCAACGCTCCCGATTATAAGACCCTTCTGACCACCATCGAAGCGGCAGGCAGAACTTGCTACAAGTCCGAGGACAAAATCACGGACGGAAGCGCAGAGAAGTTCGTCCGGGGCATTATCAAGCGGGGTCACGAAGCTGTCATTGAGCATGGCTCTCTCACTGTTCGCTTCATCTGCGACCGGGGCGTGAGCCACGAGATCGTCCGTCACCGTCTGGCGGCGTTCTGTCAGGAGTCCACCCGGTACTGCAACTACGGTAAGGAGGGCTTCGGTAGCGAGATCACCGTCATTCACCCCTCTACGTTTGATAAAGAAGATTCTACATACCGGATTTGGCAACGAGCGTGTAAGCAAGCGGAGGTTGCCTACTTTGATCTGCTGGACGAGGGTTGTACCCCTCAGGAAGCTCGATCTGTCCTTCCGAACAGCTTGAAGACCGAGGTGGTCATGACCGCCGATATCAGAGAATGGCGTCATTTCCTAAAACTGCGGTGTGCTGCTGTGGCTCACCCCGATATGCGGGTCGTTGCAAATATGCTCCTGACCCTGTTGAAACAGACCTATCCAGTCTTCTTTGAGGATATTGAGTCATGAGGGTAAAGAAAGCTGGCGGCAAGGTGTTTGGTGCGGTCTTAACTGCCGCCGAGAAGAAAGCGATGGAGATGGAAATCAATCGTCAGATCGTGGAAGCCGACAGGCGCTACGCCGATGACATTGACGCTATGGTGCTTTACACCCTCCATGCCCACCTTGGTTTCGGCATGAAACGCCTGCGGAAGTTCCATGACGCTTTCTCCGCTGAGCATGACCGCCTTATCCAATATTATCAGATGCCGGACGATTACACATGGCTCTGCAAAGAAATGTTGAAGCGTATCGGCGTTGATGTTGAAGCATGGAACCGTGAAAGGAGAGAATCTAATGAAGCTGAAAAGCATTGATGGCAAAGTGCCGTATATCATGGCTGCTGGAAAAGACTTCGTGAAAGATGAAATGCCGCTGGCGGCGGCAGAGCAGATTTGCTCTCGTGGAACGCGGACCGCCAGCAAGCTCTTTCCCGATTTCCCCATCTGCGTAGATGACAAGTTCTATTTTGCTGGAACCTCGACAAAGCCCAAGTCCAGCAAGGCTAAGACTCCTTGCGAGAGCTAACCATTACAATCTCCCTATGGTTTGTCATCATTATCACCGTTCTCTGTTGGAAAATGCCCACGGTTGAGGTTGAAGAACCTTCTCCCATTGTCGAGGCGGTAGAGGTAGTCACCCCGGAGCCAGAGCCGGAGGTGACACCTCAGCCGTGGACAGACGAGGAAGTGATTGTGTTGGCGAGAATGCTATGGGGAGAAGCCAGAGGGGTCAGCTCTGACGCTGAGAAAGCTGCTTGTGTGTGGTGCGTGCTCAACCGTGTCGATCATGGCTACGGCGATATTATAACGGTCGTGACTACACCTGAACAATTCGTAGGGTACAACGCGAAAAATCCGGTCGATAACGATTTGATTACTCTCTGTATAGACGTGCTGTCCCGCTGGTATGCAGAAAAAGATGGACAGGTCGGAGTTGGCAGAGTCCTCCCTGCTGATTACCTGTGGTTCTCTGGCGATGGCGAGAGGAATCACTTTCGCAACGCCTACCGTGGCGGCGATAGATGGGACTGGTCTTTACCGAGTCCGTATGAAAGCTGAGGTAAGCCTATGAGCTATCTGAATATACCCGCTGAACTTCGAGGGGAAAAGGCATGGGTCAATGTGTGGAACGGGTCGAAAGTTCCCATGCAGGCCACCGTCAGAAAGGCAGCTTCTTCCTCCAATCCTGATACATGGTCAAATTACATTGACGCTGAACACAATGTCCAGCACGGCTACTATGATGGTCTTGGCTATGTATTTCATGATACAGGGGTCGTAGGTATCGACATCGACGATAGCTTTACTGATGGGCTTCTGAACCCGCTGGCGGCTGACATTATCGGTCGTTGCCACTCCTACACGGAAAAGTCCAGAAGTGGTAGAGGGGTTCATATTCTCGTTCGTGGTGAGTTGCCCTTCAAGGGCAAAAACAACCGTGCCGCTGTGGAGATTTACAAGAGCAATCGGTATTTCATCATGACCGGCGAGATTTTGATCTTCTCCGAGATCGTTGAAAACCAGTCAGCGATTGACTATGTGATTGAGAAGTATTTTCCCGACACACCGAAAGAAAGCAGTTCAGGTACGGTTGCCCCTCAGCGTATCTATTCTCCCATCTATCGCCGCCCTGAAAACGGCAAGCTAAGGTTAAAGCCCGAATACCCGCCTATCACACCGGGAAGTCGAAACCTCAGTCTGACTTCTCTGGCGGGTCAGCTCCATAACCAAGGTTACACCAAAGCAGAGATTTACAAAGAGCTGTTGTATGCCAACTCCCAAGCCTGCAAGCCCCCTCTCTCGCAGTCCGAGGTCGAATTGATTGTAAATTCCGTGACGAGGTATAAAAGATGACTACTGGTATCCAATGTTGTTACAAATGCCCGGACAGGTATCCGGGTTGTCACGCCAAGTGCGAACGATATCAAAAGGAACACGCGGACTACTTGCGCCGTAAGGAAATCGAAAATAATCAGCGGAAGAAAATACGTAATCTTGATATCTTTGATCGCTTTAATTATTGGAGGTAAGCATGAAAAACGCGCTTGACAAATATTGTCCGCTCAATCCGAGCGAAGATCAAACCTTGCTATGTTCTGGCGAGAAATGCGCATGGTGGGATGAAGACTTGCAGGCTTGTCTCGCTGTAGCGCTGGTAAGAGCGATTAAGAAAAGGAAGTGAACTCATGCTTTACAATTTCAATGGAACCCTTCTCAATGTCGCAGACATTGTGACGGTCTCAACCAGTAAAGGCCAACAAGCGGAATACCCCTTTGTTCTCACGGTTGCCATGAGAAACGGTCAGCAGTTTGCAGTCAGCTACCGCAACGAAATTAACCGCACACGGGAAGTCAATGAGATCGCGCGAGCCTTTAACTGCTCTGTGGTCAACCCCGTCACCCACTACGAGGTTGAGTCCATCGTAGAGAAATACATTAAGAGGGTCAGAGCCGATCTTCGACCCCTGAAAAGGTTCGCAAAGGAGAGTACTGAAAATGGCTGATGAAATCACAACCGTCCCCGAAGAACAGGAGCTTTTCCAGCTCTCCAACGGTCGCTACATCATGGACGAAGCTCAGTCCAGAGTGATGTTTCAGATTAAGGAAGCACAGCCTGAGCATAGCCACCCGATCAGTGGAACGGGGTATTCGTGGGACGAGTCCGGCATGGCGGAGCTGTTCTCTGAATGTTACAAGAATGATACCCGTTACTGCCCCGAAGCGAAAAGCTGGTTTACTTACAAAGATGGTGCATGGCGCAAGGACACGGGTTCTCTGCTGGTAGCGGAGAAGATCAAAGAGTTCTGCCGCCTGATGGCTCTCTACTGTGGCGAGATTGCCAACGAAGAACGCCGCACCGAGTACATGAAGTTCATCGTGAAGATGGGAGACCGGCGCTTCCGTGACCGGCTGATGAAGGACGCTGCTAGTGTGCTTCCCATCGCTTCGGCGGAGTTTGACGCAAATCCCTACCTTATCAACTGCAAGAACGGCACTTTCGACCTCGAAAAGATGGAGTTCCGGGAGCATGACTGGCACGACTTTCTGACCATGCAGACCAACTTCAACTACACCTTGCAGGACGCACGGTGCCGCCGCTGGGAGAAGTTTATTGCGGAGGTCACGTGCAATGACGAAGACAAGGCTGACTATCTGCAAAAGGCGCTGGGGTACTCTATGTTGGGTGTGGCGAATGAGGAATGTATGTTCATTCTCCATGGCAAGACCACTCGCAACGGCAAGTCCACCATGCTCTCGGCAATTCATCATCTTCTCGGTGATTATGCTTCTGTGTCCCCCGTGTCGATCATCTGCAAGGCAGAACGCTCGAAGAACGCCGAAGCAGCGAACCCCATGCTGGCTTCCCTGAAAGGCAAACGGTTTGTCACAATGGCAGAGAGTAACCAGTATGGAAAGCTGGACGAGGAAACGATCAAGCAGCTCACGGGCGGCGAGGAAATCAAGGCTAGGAACCTATATGAGACTGCTACAACTTTTCTACCGCAGTTCACCCTGTGGCTCTCCTGCAACGATCTTCCCACCGTCAGCGACAAGTCCCTGTTCGCTTCCGACCGTGTGCGGGTCATTGAGTTCAACCGCCACTTCACCGAAGCGGAGCAAGACAAGAACCTGAAAAATGAGTTTCAGACGCAGGAAGCTATGCAGGGCATTTTCGCTTGGCTGGTCGCCGGATACTTCAAGTACAAGCGTTTTGGTCTGAAAATGTCTCCCGCTATGCGGAAGGTGGTCAACCAGTACGAGCGTGACAACGACCTGTGCCTGCAATTTCTCGAAGAACGGTGTGAGCAGGCCGAGGGAGTCAATATCCGCTCGAAGTCCCTTTTTGACGCTTACAAGATTTGGTGCAAGTCCAACGGGTACTTTGCCTGTTCCGCCAAACGGTTCAATGCCGACATGGAAACGCACCCTGAGTGGCACGGCGGCAAGGTCGTGTATCAGGGCTACCCCGTCTACAAGAATCTCAGACTGAAAGGAGCGTCTTGATATGCCTGAATTGAAACCCTGCCCCTTTTGCGGCGGAAAGGCGAGGCTGATATACGTCTATCAAATGAGCGTCGTGAAATGCCCAAAATGCAAAACACTTGGGAAGGCTTTCCCTGACTATTATGAGCAAGGCGACGGTAAGGGAAAGGCAATCGAATTTTGGAACAGGAGGGCTAACAATGACAGCAACCAATGAAGAACTCGCCCTACTGGAAAAGTGGAAACGAAAACTCTGCTTGCAGGAGTGGCGGATAAAGTTGCTGACCCGCCTTCGCCCCGAAGAAATGACGATGGATGATGTTGCAGGCTGTACTGAGTGGTCAGAATCAATTAAGACCGCTCGTATCGAGATCGTTGACCCCGCCTACTACGGCGACCGCATTGTGCCGTTCGATTTTGAAAAGACGATAGTACATGAGTTGCTACACCTGAAATTCTCCTTCTGGTGTCAGAACGAAGATGATGTTGGCGATAGAGTCATGCACCAGATGATTGACGATCTCGCAAGAGCATTTACAGAGGTGAACAACGATGAATAATGACGCTGTGAGAGAGTTGCTGAACGCCGTTGGTGCTTTAGCTGAAATGTCTCTGAATTTTTACAGGGCTTTACTCAATGCTGGTGCGACCAAAGAAGAAGCCTTTGTGCTGTTGCAGTCGTTCATCTCTGCTTCCATTCACGGCAACAAGGAGGAAAGTGATGAAAACTGAGAAAAAGAATCTCCGCCGTATTTCCATCGTAGTCACGGCACAGACCAAGGGAAACCTTGAACGACTGGCGGCGGTCTGCGGCTACTCAGAGATCGGTCGGGTGGTTGACAAACTCACCCGTGAGAAGATGATCTCCCTCCACAACTTTGAAAGGAAGGAAAGGTACCATGAGTAACGAGAAATGGGGAAACTACACACAAGAGTTTGAATTTACGCCGGACGCAGAAGAAATCAAAAACGTACAGGAGCTTTTGGATCGGCCGTACTCTTGTACTGATTTTTCACCGGCTGCTCGATGTGCAGTACAGATGCTCTTAAAATATGCGCGTGAAGAACACTTCCAGCACCTTAAATTTAAATCCAATTTTTTGGAACTGAATGAGGACTGCGCAATTTATGAAGAGATGCTCGTGCATAAAGATAGGATGATCGATGACCTGCGCCAGCAGTTATCGTTTATGCGTCAGGCGATGCAGGAGGTGGGGTGATGGGTTGCGATACTTGTGTATTTTACCCGCCAAGCGCTTGCGACGGTAAACCGTGCTGCGTGTGTAGCACTGACGATGTATTGTTTAACTGCTATCAACCAGCTTGTGAAAAGGAAGGTGTTGACAATGGCTAAATACGAACTTAAACCATGCCCCTTTTGCGGGGGTATGGGCGTTGTGCGGGGAAGCGGTAACTGCTTTCGGGTGTGCTGCTCAAATAGAGACTGCCCGATCGAGCCGAGAACACATTGGTTTTTAAACCGCCTATCAGCAATCGAAGCGTGGAATAGGAGGGCTGACAATGGCGACAAAGAGAGTGTGTGACCGATGCGGAGCGGAGATCAACCCGTGCAACTCCGTCACCTATGCCGGTATGCGGCGGGTTAAGGCAAACGCAAACGCCGAGGAATACGAGCTGTGTGTTTCGTGCGCTTACAAATTGCGGAAGTGGTTCGATGGGGAGGAGAACGACAATGGCTGAATGCATCAAACGCGAAGCTGCGATTGACGCAATAATGAAGGTGTACATCAGAACTGCGGGGTACAAGACACGGGACCGTATTTGGGAAACGAGGGAAGCTATACAAAAGCTCCCCGCTGCCGACGTTGCGCCGGTGGTGCGCTGTTATCAATGCCGATCGTACAATAAGCCGCGGCTTGGATGGTGCTCATTCCACATGGACAGAGAAAACTATGACGACTTTTGTAGCTACGGCGCGAGAATGGACGGTGATAGCGATGGCGGGTAAGAAACGGTGCGAAACCTGTACCGAGGAATGCGCCAAGTCTCAAATGGCGCATGAGGCCGCCGTCGGCAGAATGTATGCCACAAAGCAGTTTGTTGCGTTGCAAAAGAAGATTGAAAGCGGCCAGCTTGTCGAGGTGGTGCGGTGCAAGGACTGTGCCCATAGGACTGAGACGGGTAATTGCGGGCACCCACGCCACCATGGGATTTTGCCGCCAGCGTATCCCTATGATTTTTGCAGCTACGGAGAAAGGGAAGAAAATGATTAACGCAAAAGGTGAAGTTATTTATACAAACGCAGAAATCGCTTACGAGCTTGGGCTTTCACCGGCAACGGTTAATGCCATTGGAAAGCGGCTGTTCGGCAATGGACGAATTCCGCATTGGACACTTAATGACGCGAAGCTGATTGTTGAATACATCAAGTCTATTTCCGTCGAAGAAGATGCACGAAGACTGTCCGTTCTGCATGACGCCGTGCATGAGATCATGGGAGATTGCAAGCTGGATGATGCCGACACAAGAAAACGTGTAGGCAAAGATATTCATCTTGTTCCGAAAGGAGGAAGCACAAAATGGTAATGACAAAGGGCGAGAGTATGCGTAAAGCACGTAATCGGGCTAAGATGTCAGCAGCACAACTGTCGCGGATTTCAGGTGTGCCCACGACCACGATCTACGCACTGGAACGTGGCACGGCGCGAAATGGGCGAATTGATACAATCGAGCTGCTTGCAGACGCATTACGAATCAGCATTGATGAATACATCGGGCGCCGCCGTTAGGTGATAAAGGTGAGGTGAAATATATGGGTCTTGATATTACGATCTCAGAGCGTAAAGAGTATCGCTGTCCCAACTGTGGTGCCCCTGTTGGGCATACGTATATAGCCAGCACCGACAGCAGCGGTAGACTTTGGTACGACTTTCTGGAAAAGATCGGCTACTATGTTCCTTACGAGGAGCGAACCAAGGAGAACGACTGGTATGGTAATGACATGGTTCTTGACAACGAGCAGGCAAAGCAGCTTGCAGACTACGCCGTGAAGAAAGAGGTCTACAACTGGGACGATGTGGAGAGAGTTGTAGCAACAGCACTCATGCACGAGAATAAAGTGGTCATCAACGCTAATTGGTAGTTAGGTGATAAAGGTGATAAAGGTGAGTGTTTTTGCAAAGACTTTTTTCAAATTGGCGTGTTTTGAAAAATTGTTTTTCGTATTTTAGGTGAGTTAGGTGAGTAATCGGGCATAAATGCCTATAACTCTCTCTTATACGCGCGTATATAGAAATAGTTATAGGGAAATGCACCCGATTACTCACCTTTATCACCTTGGCGACTTTGAAAGGAGAAAACGACTATGGCAGATGAAATTGTGGAAAAGCGTGGTCGAGGCAGACCGAAGGGTACTGGCGGAAATAAGCGGCCTGATAGTACGGCACAGCTTCAACCGGGAGATAATCGAAAGTTTCTCGAACACGATCTGAAAATGTGGGACTGGCCTGCTGTGGATATGACCAAGCCGAGAGCTGTGGCTGAGCGTATTGGAAATTACTTTCGGATTTGTGCTGAAGATGATATGAAGCCCTCTGTTGCCGGTATGGCATTGGCGTTTGGGGTTGATAGAAAAACTCTGTGGTGTTGGTGTAATGGTGTGGATAGCGCCTATATCCCCACCGAAAGTCGTACCACACTAAAAAAAGCGTATCAATTTTTGAACGCTCAGATGGAGAACTATATGCAGAACGGGAAGATCAATCCGGTCGCCGGTATCTTCCTGATGAAGAACAACATGGGCTATGCGGACAAGCAGGAAGTCGTGTTGACACCCAACCAGCAGCTCGGAGATCAGGTTCCCGCCGAGGACTTGGAGAAGAAGTACCTCGAAGATGTGGTTGGTGCGTCCGGCGACTATGACTCGGAGGACTGAGCGACTTTCACGACTTTTGCGACTATGGCTTACGACTATGCCGAACGACTTTGCGACTATCCCACGACTTTCACGACTTTCGCCCGAACGACTTTGCGACTTTCCGGCGAGGGTCAGCGACTTTGACAGAGCTGCCGATCTCCTCACGAGGTCGGTGGCTTTTTCGCTCCATGAGGCAGGCCGTCCCGCTCCCGGCTGATCGGCGGCGTGGGTGTTGCCGGGGGTTCGGCCTGATTGGGATCGGTGTTTTGCCCTTTATAATGTATCGTGTGAAAAAGTGTAGTTTTTCGGACGGCTGAAAGCGTCAATAAAAAGCTTGATAAAATATCAATAAAACACTTGACAATCAATAAAACGCTTGATATACTCAAATCATCAATAAAACACTTGACAACCAAATTCAAATTTGAAAGGGGTTTTTACAATGTCGGAAAATCGTGAGTATTGCAAGGGAATCGTAGAAGAAATCGAAGAATATGCAGCCGGGAAAATGGTAGACGGTGACGGGAATCAGCTTAGTTTATATGATTATTTGGCAGATGTACTGGATTACGAATTTACGATTGACAGTCAAAAAGAGTACAAATCCGCTAAAATTTGGGTCACTTTGGGCGGCCCTAATGTGTGGATTGATACCGCAGAAAGAGCGGTAAAATTGGCATGGGGCACGGATCGTGCGGAATATCTGCTTGATTGGGACGTTTGTGACGAAATTGACGATATAATGCGGGAAATTTATGAAAATTAAGGAGGTTTAATTATGGGCGCTGTCAATTATTTTACAAGTGATTATATCACTATGGGGATCGAACCTTATTCGGCATACGATCTTGAAAACGATCCGGATTTTATGGACGCCCTGCGAGATGAAGTCAACGAGTACGGCGGTACAATGGACGAAGCGCTTGAATCCTATATTCAAATATCATACGAAGCAGACGAAATGAATATTAAATTCATTCTAGAAAAATATTCTTTTGATTATTTCCATGTGACGATCAAACCGGGCTATTATGAGGGCTTTACCCTTGATATCGAAAATAATTGTCCCGTTGCGTTTGATGGATGGGAAGATAAACGTGCAGCACAACGGGAAATCACCAGTTTGAAAAAATGCCTGATCGAATGCGCCGGGGCCGGGATGGTGCAATGTTCGCCGGGATGGTGTACGGGGTACAATGATTATAGAGGCACCTGCGAGGCTATAGGCGCTGCTATAAAGGTTATGCGGGATGAGGTAAGTAACATCCCTACATGGGCGCGATATGAGCGCGCAAACGCCTAAGGTGGTGCAGGTGTGTATATTATTCTCCTATTGCTTTTCCTGCCGGTGCAAATCCTGATCGACATTTTGAAAATGAATAAATAAAGGCTTGCAAAATTAAAATAAATTTATATAATTAACAATAAAGGGGTGTATGTTATGTCTATTATGTGTCCATGGGATAGCGCCGGGAAACTTATTCCGGGCGTGACGGTTAAACAGTGGATCGCGTTTTTACAGTCTATCGGATATTCTGGTAGTGTAACGATCGATCGTATATATTATGATTTTCATTCACTCGTCTGTTGTCCGCCTGATAATCTTGATTTATCCGCCGTTATTACGGCGCTTGACAATGGTTATTACGGTAATCATGGTGTTTTAACAAAATAAGATTGATATTCATAAGCCGTCCCGGTGCTATTCCGGGGCGGTTATTTTTTTGCGCTTTTCCGGCCTGATCGAGGCGGCGTGAATGGGTGACGGGGTGGGGGATATATCAACGACAGCGAGGGTGGGGTGAGCTGAAAAATACCCGCAAAAAATAAAAAGGTCAATTTCAAGAAAACGCTTGACAATAAAACACTTGATATGTATAATAAAGCCGAGGTGATAAACATGAGAGGTCGAGAAATCCTGAAAGAGATCATGGCTTCCAAGTCTCTTTCCAACGCTGAACTCGCAAAAAGGCTCAATGTCTCTAACGCTACGATTTGGGAACGCTTGAATAACAAAAACGTCAAGGACATTCCTGTGTCCCTGCTGACCACCATGCTCAGAGCGATGGATTATAAGGTCATCGTTGTTCCTGCCAATACCCGTCTGCCGGACGGTGGATACGAGGTGGAGTGAACCATGAAATACTTCCTTGGTCGTGTGTCCAGCAAGGAACAGAATCTTGCTCGGCAGCTCAAGGTCGCTCGTGAGAAGTTCGATATTCCTGACGAGAATGTGTACTGCGACAAGATCACGGGAAGCAGCTTCGACCGTCCTCAGTACAATGCTCTGAAAGCCATTGTGCAGGAAGGTGATGAAGTCATTGTCAAGGAGTTCGACCGCTTTGGGCGCAATAAGGACGAAATGAAGCGAGAACTGGAATGGTTCAAGCAGAAGGGTGTGATCGTCCGTATCCTCGATATTCCGACCACACTGATTGACTTCAAAGACCAGACATGGGTGCTGGAAATGGTCAACAACATTCTGATTGAAGTCCTCGGTGCTGTTGCCGAACAGGAGCGTAAGAAGACCAAACAGCGGCAGGCTGAGGGTATCGCCGCTATGCCGGTTGTCGATGGCAAGCGGGTGTCGGTGAAGACCGGCAGAGGGTTCGGTAGACCCGCTTCTGAGATTGATGACGAGCAGTTTGAAAAACTCGCTCAAAAACAAAAAGACGGTCTTATTACCGTAGCGGACTGCTGCCGGGAACTCGGCATTAGTCGGTCTACATGGTATGATCGAGTAAGAAAGGCTGGTTGATCGTGAAGAAAGAAATTAGTCCTCAGAAAAAGAGAGTGGTTTATCTCCTGTGCGGTATCATTATCGTGATAGCTATTTTTTCTTGTGTCGCCATTTTGATGTCACCCTCAATGGAGTCTTCTCCTTCCGAGTCTGAACCTCAGACTTCCGAGGAAACCTCGGCAGTCGGTACTGCTACTTTCGATGAAATTTACCATGCCTATAAGGAAAACGAGCTGGTAGCAGATGATTTATACCAGTATAACCGTTATCGAGTGACGGCGAAAATTAACGGAATGACCAATGACGGGTTGTTTAATCTAACAGGTGGCGCAACGCTGACTCTGGAAACAAAGGTCGATAACACTATCGTCTTCTTTTATGCCGAGTTCGAGAAAGAGCAAGAGGAAAATCTAAAGACAGTTAAAGTTGGAGATACTATCACTTTTGAAGGTAAGTGTCTTGATGCTGGGAATTGGTCGGAATGTGAGTTGGTTACACCATGAAGTTCTTTCTTAACATCATCGGATATTTTCTGATAATCAGTTCTATTTTGCTGGTTCTGGCGTTTGTGATACCGAAAATTCTATAATCGGCTTCTGCAAGGGCAGGAGTAACAGCCAAAACGGGCTATCTGTGTATTTCTACATAGATAACCCGTTTTTTTGTTGGAAAGGAAATGCACATGAATTATGAAAAACTCTCCGGCTCTATTCGAGCTGTGATCGACCGCAGACCGGGAGATAACGGGGCGTACAGCGACCTCTTTTCTCTGTGTCGGGAGTGGGAAACCGAGGATTTCTCGGCAGCACATAAGGTGAACAAGGAGCTGCTGGCACTCTCCGGAGATCAGGTAGTCCGTGGAGGTGGAGCGAAGTTCTATGAGCAGTGGCGGCGGTGTCTTCTCTTTGAAGCGCCCCATGATTTTGACTCCTTCATGACCTATATCGAACTTGACCGCAAGCCGGAAAAGCGGTTTTATGCGCCCCGGAAGCACTATCTCAGACCGATGGTGCAGGGGTTTCAAGATGTTTTGGACGGGAAGCTGCGCCTTTTGACGATCTCCATGCCGAAACGAGCGGGTAAATCCCAAACGGGTATCAATTTTGTGAATATGCTCTCTGGCAAGTTCCCTGACCGCTCTACCCTGATGGAAGGGACAGGCGATGACCTTGTAAAGAGCTTCTACAATGGTTGTCTGGAATACCTGACAGTCCCCAACGAGTACCTGTTCTACAATGTATTCCCGGACGCACGGCTGGTGCAGACCAACGCCGACACGAAGACGGTGAACCTGAAAAGCAAGTCCCGTTTCCCCACTATCATGTGTCGTTCCATTGACGCTCGACAGGTAGGCTTGTCCGAGGCCACCAATGTCCTCTACCTTGATGACTGTGTAGAAGGTCGTGAGGAAGCGAAGAACCGCCAGCGGCTTGATGACAAGTGGGAAGTGATTTCCGGCGATATTATGGGTCGTGCCATTGAAGGTACGCCGATGGTCTTTACCGGTACCCGGTATTCTCTGTATGACCCTATCGGTCGTGTGCAGGAACACGCACAGCGGGAGGGCTGGGCTTGGAGAGCTATTGAGATACCCGCCCTCGATCTCGTGACGGACGAGAGCAATTATGAGTACGAGCGGGAGGGCAAAAAGGTTTTCACCACCGCCTATTTCCGGGAGCAGCGGGAGCTTCTGAGTGCCGAGCAGTTTGAAAGCGAGTTCCAGCAACAGCCCTTTGAAGCGAAGGGCCTGCTGTTCAACAAGGAAGAGCTGAACTATTTCTTCGAGCTACCGAAAGACCGTGACCCGGATACCATCATCGCCGTTGGCGATACGGCGGAAAGCGGCTCAGACTCGACCTCCATGCCGGTGGCGAAGATTTACGGCAGCGATGTGTATATCGTTGATGTAGTCTTTGATGACTCCCCCGCTGAGGTGACGAAGCCGGAATGCGCCAAGTGCCTGATTGAAAATAAAGTTGCTTCTGCTGTTTTTGAGTCCAACAACGCCGGTCAATATTATGCCAGAGATGTTGACCAGATCATTCGTGAGCGTGGGTACTCCGTGGGTATCCGCACGAAGCGCACGATCTCCAATAAGCAGACCCGTATCGAGTTCGCTTCGGACAATATCAAGAAGAACTTCTACTTCAAGCACCCTTCTACCTACAAGCGAGGCAGTCAGTATTGGAACTTCATGAAGGAAGTGACCACATACACCCGCTCCGGTAAGGTTCCGCACGATGACGCTCCCGATTCCCTCTCCCTGTTGGAGAACGAAATCCGTATGCTGTCCGGGGGCAAGGTGGAGGTTTTCAAACGGCCTATTTGAGTCCTTTACTTTCGTTGTGGCGAATGGTATAATTAAAAGTTTACTATTGACAAGCATTGGAGAATTTGATACAATGATAAGAGAGAAAATGGGTAGAGGGGAGGTATTCTGCCTTGGGTCATTTCGGTCGTAAGAAAATCTTTACTGATGTGACAGAGATCACACGGGACAATGTTCTAAAAGTGTTGAGAAAGGCACTTATCACGCATTGGTCGAACAAGGCGGATATGGAGTACCTCTACGCTTACTACAAGGGTAGACAGCCGGTGCTGAACCGCCAGAAGGAAGTTCGCCCGGAAATTAAAAATACGGTGGTCGAGAACCGTGCCAATGAGATCGTGTCCTTCAAAGTTGGCTATCTGATGGGTGAACCCATTCAGTATGTCAGCCGAAGTGACAACAAGTCAGTTGCCGACAAGATCACCACTCTGAACGGCTACTGTCTTTCCGAAGATAAGGCCGCAAAGGATAAGGAACTGGCGGATTGGTTCCACATCTGCGGCACAGCATACCGCATGGTGCTTCCCGACAGCGTGTTTGAGAAGGAAAGCGATGAAGCTCCCTTCGAGATTTACACTCTCGACCCTCGGTTTGCTTTCGTGGTGTATGCCAATTCCATCGGTGAACCGCCCGTAATGGGTGTGAAATACATTCAGCGGTCGGACGGTGCGGTGATTTACAGCATTTATACGAAAGACCGCTATTTTGAGATTGAAAATCAAAGCATGATTGTTCGGGAAGAAGCACAGTCGCTTGGTATTCCTATTATTGAATACCCTGCAAACAACGCTCGTTTGGGGGCATTTGAAATCGTCCTCCCTCTGCTGGATGCGATCAATACTGTAGACAGCAACCGGCTTGACGGTATAGAACAGTTTGTGCAAGCACTCATGCTGTTTCATAATGTTAATCTCGATACCGATGATTACGCTAAGTTGCGCAAAGATGGCGCAATTAAATTCAGAGATGTTGATCCTCAGTTCAAAGCTGAAATTAAATATATAACCTCTGAATTGAACCAGACACAAACGCAAACGCTGGTCGATCACCTCTATAACACGGTGCTGACGATCTGCGGTATGCCGAACCGCAATGGTGGTACTTCCACCAGCGACACGGGTTCTGCGGTTATCATGCGTGACGGTTGGTCGGCGGCGGAAGCCAGAGCAAAAGACTCCGAGTTGATGTTCAAGCTCTCTGAAAAAGAGTTCTTGAAGCTGGTTCTGCACATCTGTTCCGATCTGAGTGATCTGGAATTGAAGCTGTCGAACGTAGAGGTTCGCTTTACTCGCCGCAATTATGAGAATATCGCTCAGAAAGCAACAGTATTGACTACTATGCTTGCCAATCCGAAGATTGCCCCTGTTCTGGCCTTTACACATTCGGGTATGTTCAGCGACCCGCAGCTCGCGTACCGTATGAGTATGGATTATGCTGAGGAACAGGAGAAAAAGGCCGCTGAACTCACAACCAAGCAGAAGGAGGTTAATCCTGATGGAGAAGGAAATCCGCCTGACCCCAGTGGCGGTCAAAAAGATTGAAGAAATCTTGACTATGGGAAAGACCGTTGAGATCGCGCAGCGGAACGAGAAAGTGGTTGTGTGGGCGGTCAGCAGCAAAAAGAAATATGAACAGCCTATCGCATAGGCGATAGGGACAGCCATTACGGGCTACCGATACCGAAAAGGTATTGGTAGCCCTTTTCTTTTGGTTTAATCGCCGTAAGGCGTTGAATAGGCAGAGAAGCCTTAAATCACAAAACGGAGAGAACCGTAAACACAAAGGTATAGTGCGGAGATGCACTCTAAAAAGCGCAGAAAGGAACGATTGTATGGCAAAGATTGATGTTTCCACCATTGAAGGCTTTGCGAATATGACCGCAGAGCAGAAAGCGGAAGCCCTTGCAAACTATGACTTTCCCGACCCTGATTATACCGGCTATGTGAAGAAAGATGTCTTTGACAAGACTGCTTCCGAGCTTGCGTCTTGGAAAAAGAAGCACAACGAGCTGCTTTCTGAGGAAGAACGCAAGAAACTGGAAAATGAGCAGATGTTCGAGGAAATGAAGAACAAGCTGGCGGGGTTGGAAAAGGAGAAGACCGTTTCCAGTTACAAGGCGAGTTTCGCCGCACAGGGTTATCCTGAGCCGCTGGCAACCGAAGCCGCTATCGCTATGGCAAATGGTGAAATGGATAAGGTCTTTGCCGCACAGAAAAAGTTTCTGGAACAGTATGAGAAAGATGTAAAAGCCAAGGTTCTGAAAGATACCCCCAAGCCCCCTGCTGGTGGTAAGGGTGGTGAGATGACTAAGGCTGATTTTCTGAAACTCGACACTAAAGCCCAGTTGGAGTTCGTCAAGGAACATCCTGACTGGCAGACAATTTTGAAGTAATTATGGAGGTATAACATTATGGCTTCTTATCTCGGCTTCCCGTTTGACCCTGAGCTGTTTAACTACAACTGGGCAAACGCAAAAGACCCCACCCTGACCGCTATGTTTGAGAGTGGCGCTGTCGCTCCGAATGCAGAACTGGCGCGACTGATCGCCAACGGCTCTGACTTCTACACCCTGCCCTTCTACAAGATCATCGGCGGTACTCCTGAGAACTACGATGGCGCAACCGATATCACCCTGACCGACCCCGCTGGCGGCGCTCAGAACGGCATCGTGTTCGGTCGTGCGCATGGCTGGAAGGAGAAGGACTTCATCGTTGACTACAACAGCGGTGCAGACCCCATGCAGCAGATCGTGGCTCAGGTGTCTAAGTATTGGCAGAAGCAGCGCCAGTCCATCATGCTGAAAATCCTCAATGCGGTCTTTGGCGTGACTGGCAGCGGTGAGTTTGCCGGTTGGGCGAACCACATCACCGACCTGTCTTCCGCTTCTACCACCGTTGGTGACGCAAACAAGATGGGTGCAACCACTATCGGTGACGCTATCCAGAAGGCCGTGGGCGACAATCAGGACGCTTTCCAGCTTGTGTTTATGCACAGCAAGGTCGCCACTAACATGGCTGGTCTGAAACTGCTGGACTTCCTCAAGTACACGGACGCAAATGGCGTGGAACGCCCCCTGCGTATCGGCGCACTGAACGGCATGACCGTTATCGTGGACGATGGCTGTCCCACTACTGCCGCTACCAGCGGTGAGGGTGCTAAAGCGGCGACCTATACCACCTATGTTCTTGGTCTTGGCGCTATTCAGTACGCCCCTGCCCCTGTGAAGGTTCCTTCCGAACTGACTCGTGACGCTCTTACGGGCGGCGGCTATGACGCTCTGGTGACTCGTATCCGCGAAACCATGCACCCCAACGGTTTCAGCTTTACCAAGCCCACCAGCGGCTATACCGCTTCTCCCACGGACGCTCAGCTTGCGGCTTCCGACAACTGGTCTATCGTGGCTGACCCCAAGACGATCGCGCTGGCGAAGATCATCACCAACGGCTAAGGAGGTTCACCATGTTCTATGTTTCTGGCGGGAAAGTGTATGTACGGGAGGGAGATCACTTCCGTAATGTAGGCTTTACCGCAAAGGACAAGGTGATTACTCGGTGCGAACTGGAAAGTACCTCTGTGGTGATGGGTACGGTGGTTGTTGATACCCTCGACAACCCCGTAGCCCTCACCCGTGAGGAAATCATCACCAAGTTCAATCTGTCTGAGAATAACCCTATTCCGGTTATCAAGAAGTCTCGTAAGAAAACCGATGAACCGGTAGCGTGACGGGAGGTGGAAAGTATGACGGACGCTGAGAAGTTGAAAATGGTGAAAGCCATGACTGGCGAGACAGACGAGGGCATTCTTTCCACCTACCTCTCGATTGCTGGTGACAAGGTATGCCGCAAGGCATATCCGTATGACCCGGATGCGCGGCTTGTCCCCTACCAGTACGGTTTTGTACAGGTGGAGATTGCTGTGTATCTGCTGAACAAACGGGGTGCCGAAGGCCAGACCGCTCACAGCGAGAATGGCATCTCCCGTTCCTACGAAGACGGAGATGTGCCGCCTACGCTGCTGAGGGACATCGTTCCCTTTGCTTCCGTAATGGGAGGTTGAGCATGAAGACGCTGAACCGTAACAAATCGCCCTTCTGGTATCTGCTGTATGACCGTAAGGTTTCTGCCAAGGATGAGTACGGCAACGAGACTGGTGAGGAAATCGTGTTCTACAAGCCCGCTGTGGCGATGAGTGCTAATATCTCGGCGGCAACCGGCTCCGCTCAGGTGGAGCAGTTCGGTAATTTCGCAGGGTACGACAAGGTGATCGTTACCGATGACCTGAGCTGCCCTATTGACGAGAATACCGTGCTGTTCATCGACAAGGAGCCTCAGTATGACGAGGACGGGAAGCCGCTCTACGATTACATAGTCAAACGGGTCGCCAAGTCCCTCAACTCCATTTCCTATGCGGTCAGTAAGGTGACGGTATCGTGAGTCAGACAATCAATGTTCCGCTCTCCGGGAGAGGGATTGAGCGGCTGATACGGGAAGTTGAAAATCGTAAAACTTGGCTTCGAGATCGTACAACGGTTTTTCTTGAACGCTTAGTTGCGATGGGGGTTGGAATTGCTTCTGCGTGTTTCGATGACGCAGCCTATGATGGCACAAATGATGTTGTTGTATCTGCGGAATATCGAGGTGAAAATGCAAGGGCGATTGTGGCAGTCGGTAAAGCGGTTTTATTTATCGAGTTCGGCACAGGCGTGACCTATCCCGATAACCACCCGGAAGCTAAAGATCGCAATATGAAGCGTGGCGAATACGGTCAGGGTCACGGCAAGCAGCACTCTTGGGGTTATTACGGCGACCCCGGTACGAACGGTGTACTGAAAGAAAAGAAGAACGGCGGGTTCGTGGTCATCACCCACGGCAACCCCGCCAATATGCCGATGTACAAAACGGTAAAGGAGCTGCAAGACCGGCTCACGGAAATTGCGAAGGAGGTGTTTTCATGATTGATGTGGAGAGTCAAATCTACACGCCGATTGTGGAAGCCCTGAGAGCGCAGTTTCCCGGTATCTTGGTCAGCGGCGAGTATGTCAATGCTCCTACCCGTTTCCCCTATGTGAGCTTGGTGGAGCAGGATAATTACACCACGGAAGATCACATGGATAGCGGAGATACGGAGAGGTTCTCCACGTTAATGTACGAGGTGAATGTCTACTCCGATAAGGCAGGCAGCAAGAAATCTGTTTGCCGAAAGATCATGAGGTTTGTGGACGACCTCATGTACGCCAAAAATTTCAGGCGTATTTCTCTGTCCCCTGTTCCTAATTTGGAGAACGCAACAATCTACCGTCTGGTGGCTCGATACAAAGCCGAAACAGATGGAACTACTCTTTACAGGAGGTAAATGAAAATGGCTATTTCGACCTATAAAACCTTTCTGATGAAGAAAGGTGATACCGGCGATACTTGGAGCAAGCTGATCGACATCAAGGAGTTTCCCGACCTCGGCGGTGAGCCTGAAATGCTGGAAACCACCACTCTGAGTGATGATATGCAGACTTACATCGCTGGTATCCAGTCTCTTGACGGTCTGTCCTTCACCGCGAACTACACGCTGTCTGATTTTCAGGCTCTCAAAGCCCTCGAAGGCAAGAAAGCCAGTTATGCAGTTTGGTTTGGCGGCACGGAGAGCGCCGGTGTGGTCACTCCCGATGGCTCTAACGGCAAGTTTTCCTTTGACGGTGAGCTGTCCGTGTACCCCGTTGGCGGTGGCGTGAATGAAGTGGTAGGCATGAACATCACCATTGCCCCGTCTACCCCCATCACTTTCTCCGCAACCTAAGACACCAACAATCGCCGTATTGATAAGGAGGATTCATCATGGCAAAGCAGTTGACTATCAATGACCCTACTACCGGCGTTACCTACACGCTGGAATATACCCGCAAGTCCGTCGAGATGATGGAGAAAAGCGGCTTTGTTGCCGAAGAAGTGGAACGCAAACCGATGACTATGCTTCCGGCACTGTTCGCCGGTGCGTTTCTCACCCACCATCGCTTCGTGAAGCGTGATGTGATCGACAACATTTATGCCCGTCTGACTCATAAGGACGAGCTGATTTCCGCTCTGGTGGAGATGTATAACGAACCTCTGCTGAGTCTTCTGGACGACCCGGAGCAGCAGGAGGATAACGAGGGAAACCTGAGCTGGAAAGCCGGTTGGTAAGCGACCGCCTTTCCGATAACGAGGGGGGCGGCGGCGATCAACGCCCAGCCGCCCTTTTTGCTTACACAGGAAAATTCTACGAAGTCTTTCCGTATTACCTCGCCATTGGTATGTCCTACGAACAATTTTGGGAGCAGGACTGTGATTTGGTGAAATATTACAGAAGGGCGGCACAGATTAAACAAGATTTGCAAAATCAAGAGGCGTGGCTTCAAGGAGCTTATTTTTACGAAGCTCTTATTGATGCTGCCCCGATTCTTCGTGCTTTTGCCAAGAAGGGAACCAAACCCACACCGTATCGGGAAAGCCCCTATGAGCTGTCCACTCGGCAGGATAAAAAACAGCAGAAGCAGCTTCAAGAAAAACACGATGACCGAGCCAAGGCATACATGGAAGCCTTTATGGTGTCGGTCAATAAGAAATTTCAAGAGAAAGGTGGTGGCGTAAGTGGCTGATAATGTGGAAATTCAGGGGTTGGAGTTTCAGATCGTCAATGACAGTACGCAGGCGGTCACAGGGCTTCAAAACCTGATTAACACGCTCAATCGTTTGAAAACCGCTACCAACGGCGGCGCAACGGGTCTGAGCAAGACCGCTCAGGGTATTCGGGAGCTTTCCAATTCCCTAAAAGGCTTGAACAGCGGTGACGCTTCGCAGAAGATCACCCGGCTTGCCAATGCGCTGACCGCTCTGAGTCAGGTTGGAAATGTGAAAATTTCTTCCTCCATCGCCAACCAGCTCACGGCAATCAACACCGCTCTTGCTTGCCTGAAATGGACGGACGGCGACAAGTTGACTACCCTCGCCAACGGTTTACGCCCTCTCTCCGAATTGGGTAAGGCCAACATGACCACCTTTATCAATCAGCTCTCCAAGCTGCCGAAAGTGATCGAGGATTTGGAAACGGCGGATATTGACAAGTTCACACAGCAGATGACCTCTCTTGCTGCCGCCATGAAGCCTTTTGCTGATGAAATGCAGAAGGTGTCCAACGGCTTCTCGGCGTTTCCGTCCAAAATCCAAAAGCTGATTACCAGCACGGAAAAATATAACGCTTCGGCTAGTAAGGCGACCTCCACTACCGGGAAGTTCACGAGCGGATTGAAAGCGTTGAACGTCGCCGCTGTTGCAGTCACTTTCCGCAAAATCGGTAATTTCATTGCGCAGGCGGTCATGGAATCCAACAAGTACCAAGAAGACCTGAACCTGTTCACAGTCGCCTTGGGACAGTATGCTGATGAAGCAAAAGCATATGCGGAAAAGGTGTCCGATGTTTTGGGTATCGACCCGGCACAGTGGCTCCGCAATCAGGGTATTTTCAACACACTGTTGACTGGCTTCGGCGACACGGCGGAACGAGCGCAGCTCATGAGCCAAAACCTGACGCAGTTGGGTTATGACCTTTCTTCCTTCTTCAATATTTCCATTGAAGACGCTATGCAGAAGTTACAGTCTGGTATTTCCGGCGAGCTGGAACCTCTGCGGCGCTTGGGCTACGATTTGTCGCAGGCACGATTGGAGCAGACTGCTTTTAACCTCGGTATCAAGGAAAGTGTCGCAAACATGACGCAAGCGGAAAAGGCCGAGCTGAGATACTACGCCATTATGACTCAGGTAACGACCGCCCAAGGCGATATGGCGAGAACGCTGCAAGCTCCCGCAAACCAACTTCGTATCTTGCAGGCACAGCTTACGCAGGCATCTCGGGCAATCGGCAATATCTTCATTCCGGCTCTAAACGCCATCCTTCCTTATGCGATTGCCGTAGTTAAAGCTATTCGAGAGATTGCAAACGCTATCGCAAATCTTCTCGGTTTTACTTTGACCGATGTTGATTATTCAAGCGTTGGGAAACTCGCATCCGGCACGGGAGCGGTGGCAGATAATCTCGGCAGCGCTGCCGGGTCGGCTAAAGAGTTGAAGAAATACATCGCCGGATTTGACGAGTTGAATGTACTTCCCTCGGCCAGCAATGGCGGATCGGGCGGTGGCGGTGCTGGCGGTGCTGGCGGAGGTGGATTTGACTTCGATCTCCCCACCTATGACTTTCTTGGCGATGCGGTAGAAACCCGCATCGGTGAAATCCAGAAGAAGATTGAAAACACTCTCGCAGAGATCACCACGATTGTTTCCGGCTTTATACTGGCGGTAGGTGCAATTCTGGTCGTAACCGGTGTGAATATTCCGCTGGGTGTCGGCCTGATGGCGGCTGGTGCGGTCGGCCTTGCGGCTACCGTTGGGCTGAATTGGACTGCTATGAGTAGCGAATTGGCAAATACACTGGCTCTCATAACAGGTGTTGTCGGCGGCTTCCTGCTTGCTCTTGGCGCAATTCTGGTGTTTTCCGCGGTAAACCTTCCTCTTGGTATCGCTTTGATGGCCTTGGGTGGAGCAAGCCTTGCAACTGCCGCTGTTGTCAACTGGCATAACAGCGACCAACACCTCACTGACGTTTTGACCACCTTAACGGGAATTCTGGCGGGTGCTTCTCTGGCTGTCGGCGCTATATTAGTCTTTGCCGGGGGTTCAATCGGGCTTGGTATTGCGCTGATGGCTATTGGTGCTGCCACGCTTGTATCTGCCGCAGCTCTGAACTGGAATAGCATCCCAAGTGCTCTGGCCTCTCCTTTGTCCAGAGTAGGATTGCTGGTCAGCGGAGCAACCTTAGCTGTCGGCGCTATCCTCGCTTTCTCCGGGCGTATGCCCCTCGGTATTGCGTTGATGGCTGTTGGCGCTGCTTCTCTGGTTTCCGTGATGGCTCTCAACTGGAATGGTCTGAGCAATGAAATTCAGAATGTGATTGCAATTATTACCGCAGTCGTATCTGTGGCGTTCCTTGCTATTGGTGCGGCACTGGCGTTCTCCGGGACGAATATCCCGCTGGCTCTGGCTCTGTTGGCGGCAGGCGCGGTCACAATGGGTACGGCGATTATGCCGAACTGGAATAACCTCTCCGACAATGTTCGGAAGAAGATCAACATAATTACCACCGTTGTCGGCGGCGCTCTCTTGGCGGTCGGCGCGATCCTTGCTTTCAGCATGGTTGCACTCCCTCTTGGCCTTGGCCTGATGGCGGCTGGCGCTCTAAGTCTCGGATCGGCGGTAGCTCTGAACTGGAATGCCGTTGTGACCGCCATTAAAAAAGTGGTTTCCGTTATCGCGGGTATTCTCGGAGGCGCTCTGACGGTACTCGGTGTGCTGCTCTGCCTGAGTGGAGCAGGAATTGGATTGGGTCTTGCCGTGCTAGCGGCTGGTCTTGGCCTGTCATATGCGGCATGGTCACTTAATGATAACCCCATTACCAATTTTGTTCGGAGAATGGCGAATTCCATTATCGGAATAATTAACCGAGTTGTAGATGCAATCAATAACGTATTTCATATCTCTTTCAGAGGATTGAGTGTTCTTGGAAAAGAAGTCGTTCCAGCATTTAACGCCCGGTTGGTGAACATTCCCCACGTTCCCACTTTCGCAGACGGCGGTTTTGTGGATGAAGGGCAGCTCTTTATCGCGCGTGAAGCAGGGGCTGAGATGGTTGGACGTATTGGAAGAAAGACGGCTGTAGCAAACAACGATCAGATTGTCGAATCTGTATCGCAAGGTGTGTACGAAGCAGTGCAGAGAGCAAGCAGTGAAATGAATTCAGGCAACAGTCGCCCGATCACGGTAATTGTGCAGATGAACGGTAAGGAATTGTTTAGGCAAATGGTTGACGAAAACAATGCCGCCATCCGCGCAACCGGGTTTAGCCCACTGTTGGCGTAAGGAGAAATTATGGCAATTCTTGTAATCACAAAGGCAGACGGGACTTCTGTCCCTCTGCCCGACCCCGCTCAGTTGTCATGGAGCATTCAAGACATTGACGCTGACGGGACAGGTCGAAATCAGAATGGCGACCTATTCCGAGATCGAGTTGCAGTAAAGAGGAAACTAACTCTCTCGTGGCCTCCAATGACCGCAGCGGATATGTCTACTTTGCTGAACGCCGTCACGGATACCTTTTTCACGGTTTCATATCCTGATGCGCTGACCGGAGAAACTCGAAGCATGACTGCTTATGTGGGCGACCGGACTGCTCCTATGTATAGTCTCATCAACGGGGTCTATCTGTGGAATAGTCTATCCATGAATTTTATTGAAAGGTGAAGCGCCATGTACACTGTGACAGAATCCTTCCATGAAGCGTGTAAATCGCCGGGAAGAAGTATCACTAGTAAAATCACATTTAACGGTGTCAGCGAGCTTGCCGCTTCTGAAATTCAGGAGATCGTGGTTACTGAACAGTGCGGATCATCGGACGGTGTAACGATCGGAGCGTCTTTTTCCTCGCAATGCAAAGTGACGATTTATAAGCAAACTCCCGCGCTCCCCCTAAACGGGGCGTATTTCGCCCCTTCTGTCGGAGTCATTCTCCCCGGAGACGGCGGAACTGTATACATCCCGAAAGGCGTGTTTTACGTCCCCTCTGACGGCGTAGAGAATAGCGGCAACCTGTGTCTCACGATCACCGGGTATGACCGCATGGCGGCACTGACTGACGAATACACCCCCACCATTAGTTTTCCGGCCACTCCGAATGCGATGCTGACCGATATCTGTCTACAGGCGAACATCACTGCCCCGGAAGTTGCTTTCCCAGAGATGGTAATTTCCAATTCTTACGCGGGTACAATTCGTCAGCAGTTAGGATGGTTGGCAGGGCTAATCGGTGCGAATGCGAAATTCGATGCGACAGGCCAGTTGGTTTTTTGCAAATATACCGAGGGTATTACCGTAGGGCTTGACGCGCAATATCAGAATGGTTTGAAAAAGACAGCCGACGATCGATTCACAATTCAGGCGCTTGTCACCGGTACGGAAGATAATCCGATTACTGTCGGGACGGGAACTAGCATTTCGGCAACAAATCCATATATGACAGAAGCGGTTGCCGCCTCGGTGTTTGAACAGATAAAAAGTCTGACTCTGATGCCACTAGAAGTAAAGTGGCGTGGCGATCCGTCCGTTGAAGCCGGTGACATTATACACGTTATCGACAGTACAGATCTTGACGGAGGCGGTCTGCCCGTTTTGGTTATGTCACAGGAGTTGCGAGTTAAAGGCGGCATGAGTGCTACCACTATCTGTTACGGCCCACCGGACTCAAACTATACTGTCGAGAACCCCATCATCCAAAAAGTTAAGCGCGAGTATGCGGGGCTTGCAAAAGCGATGCAGGACGCGACCGAGCGCATCATTGGTGCAAAGGGCGGATATTGGGAAGTCCTCTATGATGAAAATGGATATCCTACTGGCTGGATGGTGCGTGATACCCCAACTGTCGAAGATAATACCCGCCTGTGGCTGATGAATATCAACGGACTTGGATACTCAAAAGACGGAGGAAAGACGATTAGCGGTGTGGCATTGACGATGGACGGGCAAATCAATGCAAATGCTATTACCACCGGTCAAATGTCAGCAGAGCGCGTTACTGTAAACGGGCAAACCCTCTCTGACTTCATCGACATCGGAATAGATGATGACGGGCATCCGGTTTTAAGAATCGGCTCTTCGGTATCTGAAATTACGCTCAGGGAATACAACGACAAAATTGGCTTCTATGATGCAAACGGAATGCTCTTAGCATACTGGAATAATAACAGTTTTGAACTGGTAGAGTTGTCGAGATTCAGACTTGGCCCGATGAGCATCGTTGTACAGCCGAACCAATCTGTTAGTTTTGTGGGGGTGAATTGATGGCGGTTTATCAAAGCCTGACACTATCTCAAATCAGTCAAAATATTCAGGACAATACGTCTCAGGTAAGAATTTTGTGGGAATCTACGCAGACCGGCGCAAGCCACAATGATTATTCCAGAACCGCGTACTACGATGTATATATCAACGGTGGGCAAGTAACGCAATATAGTGTTAGTTATACTCTTCCCCAAGGTACAACTAAGACAATCGTTGATACCACAATCACTGTCCCCCACAGGAACGATGGCACCGGCACGATTACGGTGAACACGTGGATGGATACGAGAATCAGCGCGGGCGTAGTTAAAAAATCTCAAACGTTGACTCTAAGTACAATTCCTCGTGCAACGACGCCCGTTATAGCCCCTCTGGTAATGGGGCAAGAGGGTACAATTACACTTGATCCCGCGAGTAACGATTTTACCCACACGATTATTTATAACTTCGGAATACGCTACCACGGCACGATTGCGACTAAAACCGCAGAGCGGTCGATTAAGTGGACACCTCTTAAATCATTTGCAAATTTGCTTACCGGCGCGGAATCAGGTCAGATGCATTTCAGATGCATGACTTATAACGGAGATACCCTGATCGGGTCTACTGACGTGTGGACGAAAATTACTGTTTCCCCCGATACAGTACCCACCGTGTCTGTTAGTTTGTCGGATGCGGCGGGATATGAGAGTATTTATGGTTGGGTTCAGAACAAAAGCCGAGTAAAAGCGAGTATAACTGCGGCTGGCGTGATGGGAAGTAAGATCATCGACACTGTGATGACCGTAAATGGGAAAGTCGTTGACGCTAACGCGGAAAACAATCTGCCCGATAGCGGAAACATCCCTGTAAAGGTTGTCGTAACAGATTCCCGAAAACGTACTGCGACATATAGTACGAATCTATCTGTATCCGCATATACCACCCCTGTTATCAATGATCTGACATATGTTCGCGGCAGTTATACCGAGAGCGTGTGGACAGAAAACCAGAGCGGAGCGGACATCAAAATCACTTTTACGCTGGCGATGGCATTGCCGGATAACCGAGCCAATCTTACAGTATCACTCGACGGTGTTGTAAAGCAGACAGTTACCAATCAAAGCGCGGGCGCAAAAACACTATACCTTTCGGGTGTCGGAACCGATACCACTCGAAAGCTGGAAGTAGCCGTCTCTGACGCTTTTAGCAGCAAAACGTCCAAGGAAATCATAGTTGCGACCATAGAAGTGCCACTTAACATCAACTTCTCGTTACCGTCCGTATGCTTTGGAGGCATCGCCGAAAAAGAAAAGACCGTGCAATTCAAATGGCCTGTTGATCTGAATGGTGACATGACTATCGTCGGAGATTTGAAACTTAACGGTATATCTATCCGAGACATTTTATCTAAACTTGGCGTTAACTACATTGTAGAGCAGGGCACGACCGGCAAGTGGGCGTGGCGCAAGTGGAACAACGGCACGGCAGAAATGTGGGCGGTATTTGGCACCGACACACTGGCGATCGACGAAGCATGGGGATCGCTGTACTTTGGCACGTGGATGCGCAGCGATGTTAATATCACCGCACGGAAGTATCCTTTTGCTTTCGCGGACACCCCGACGATCAGTGTAACCTACATGGGTGGTGAATCGGATGCGTGGCTGGTATCTTTATTTAGCGTGTCCGACGACCTGCTTACCGGCGCACCGGCGTATGCGTTGGCGCGGCCGAATCAAGGCACCATCCACTACCCGCGCATCGGCTACTACGTTGTGGGGCGGTACAAATAAGGAGGGGTATCATGACACTTGAACTCGCAGATGGACGTGGAGAACTGTTTCAATGGGATACCGGCAGAATCATCGAGTTCGGTGAAGATGCCGTTTCACAAGCACATTTCACAAGTACCGAGAAAGTAACCGATATTCCGTATACTGTTGAGGTTAAAAACAGAAAAGCGGCGATTCCCGATGAACTACTGCAAGTTCCCGGAAAACTAATTGTATACGCTTGGGTTTCCGATACTAACGGCGGTTACACCAAAGTACAGGTCAATTTCCCTGTATTCGCACGCCCCAAACCGTCAGACTACGTTTACACCCCGACAGAGCACGCTGGCTTCGACCGTCTGCGCGCCGAGATCGGCGACCTTGCAGACTTGACGACGGAGGCAAAGACCAACCTCGTGGAAGCGATCAACGAGGCGGCACGCTCAGGCGGAGGCGGCGCAAAGTATCAGATTGGCAACGGGCTGATACTGGACGCCAAAACAAACACGCTTGCCGTTGATACTGCGAATGTGGTAGAGCGGGACAACACAAAACCGATCACGTCTTCGGCTGTGTACGCCGTGGTCGGCAATATTAACGCCTTGCTGGCGACATTATAAGGAGTGAGTTTATGAGTACACAAACCGAGATTACCAGACTGCAAACTGCACGCAACACCATCCGCACCAAGATGGTCGCGCTTGGCCTTGGCACGAGCACGGATAAGCTGGACGATTTGGCGGCGGAAATTGATGCCATCGACAATCAGGGCGCTGTTGATGCCAACGTCAAAGAAGGTGAATCCTACACGATCCCGAAAGGCTACCACAACGGATCTGGAACAGTCAAAGGTGTTGCTGGTGGTGGCAACTACCACTTGCAGACAAAGACTGTCACGCCCACAACAAAGCAGCAGTCTGTGACACCGGATCAGGGGTACTACGGCTTGTCGGGTGTTACTGTCGGAGCCATCCCGGATAACTTTAAGGATGTGAGCACCACGACTGCTGCGCCAAGCGATGTGCTCGCAAACAAGGTCTTTGTAGACGCGGACGGCGTAACGCAGGCGGGCACGATGACGGACAATGGCGCGATCAGCAAGACCATCGACGGCCTCGCCGCGACCGAGGTGGCAATCCCCGCCGGGTATACATCCGGCGGTAAGGTCTCGCTGACGGCCGACATCGAGACCGCTTTGGCAGCAATCTAACGATCGGGGTGCACTATGAGCGTATCAAATCAAATTACACGCCTTAGTCAGGCAAAGGCGGCCATTAAGGCGGCCATCAAAGCAAAGGGCGTGGATGTGCCGGATGCAACGTTGCTTGACGGCATGGCCGACGCCATCAAGAGCATACCCAGCAAGGACAATATCGCCCACGCCGACATCCCCCGCTATGTCAAGGCGGAGGCGCTGGCGGTGGCGGAAAAGGTCAAGGCGGTGCTGAAGGATGACAGCATTGTGTTTCTTGCAATCGCCGACTTCCACCACCCTGGCGAGCAGCAGGACGGATGGCAGACGAACATCAACGCCGGAGATCTGCACGCTTGCCAAGCACTGAAAGTGCTATCGTACAGTCTGCCGCAAATTGACTTTGCCTGTATGCTCGGGGATGTGACTTTTGGGAACGCCAAAACCACGACCGCGATGATGCAGCAACAATTTGACGAGATTAACGGCTGGTTGGGCGAAGCATGGAAGAATATCCCGCAGTTTCGGACGGTGGGAAACCATGACACCGGAGAATATAGCGCGCTTGTCGGGGCGCAGTTTTTGCGGGACAATATCACCAAATATAACACTGGCGCTGTATATGGCAGCGAAGAGTATGGATACTGCTATCGTGACTTTCCTGACAAAAAATTACGTGTCATCTGCCTGAACACCTGCGAGGGCGAGACTGTAAGCGGAACTAAAGCAGCGTACTGCTGCTCCCCAGAGCAGTTGCTCTGGTTCGCCAAGACACTTCACGCCGTGGGCAGCAAGGCAGATGCGGCTCAATGGGGGATTATAGTGCTCGGCCACTACCCGCTAGACTTGGGCGGCGCATATCCGACAGGGAACATTGTCAAAGCTTATGTCGCGGGGGAAAGCACCACGCAGAACGGCGTGACGGTGAATTTCAGCGGCCATAATGCAGCGAAGTTTATCATGAATGTCCATGGGCACAATCACTGCTTCCAGTATGGAAAACTGCACAGCGTTGCAAATGGACAAGGAACGGAGTTTGACGCATGGCGTATGTGTGTGCCAAATGCCTGTTTTTATCGCAACAACAGCGGCGTCGTCACCATGTACGGCATCTCGTTCGGAGACCCTGCTCCATATGACAAGACGGCAGGCACGGGTGACGATACAGCCTTTAACGTGAACGTCATAAATCCCTCAGAGCAGGTTTTATACTCTTTTTGCTACGGCGCGGGAATAGACCGTACAATCGGCTATGCGGCCACCGTATACCACAGCGTAACTAATACTTTGACCAACGTCACCACCAGCAACGAGGCGGTAGCCGCAGAGGATGGAACTGCATACAGTGCCACTATCACGGCGGCAGGCGGGTACAACATGAGCAGTGTCACCGTCAAAATGGGTGGGACGGATATCACGGCCACGGCTTACAACGCCGACACGGGCGTCATCAGCATAGCGGCGGTTACGGGCGATGTCGTGATTACCGCAAAGGCTACAAAGGTGGTGTCGTATCACAATCTCGTGCCGAAGGCGGTAGACAGTTCGGGGGTGTCTGCGCCGTATACGGACGGCAAAATGCTTAGTTCTAGCGGCGTAATTGCGGACAATCCCAGCTTTGTCACCACAGGCTTTATACCATTCGACGGCGGGGCAAATCATATATACCGTATCGGCGGCGAAGGCATTAAGTGGGACGAGCATGGTGCCCGTCTTGCGTGGTACAAGGCCGATTTCTCGTTGAAGGGAAGTGTGCTCAAATACGATCAGCTTGGGAAAAGCATATATTTCCCGACAAAAATTGACGACCCCAATGCAGCGGTTGCGTTTACTACGGATATCAATGTCGCGCCCCCGCAGGGCGCTGCTTACTTCCGCGTGTCAGCTAAGGGCCGCGGGGCAAATCTCATTGTAACGCTCGATGAACCAATCGAATAAGGAGGCGACGGAATATGGAATTTATTGCTTGCAACAAGGCCAATTACCGCGCCGGGCGCACGCAGCCGGTGCGGTACATTGTGATGCACTACACGG
>ERZ1026943.149-NODE-149-length-45604-cov-11.894136_pt1 | contig 45604 bp, 36 predicted proteins | sample MGYA00519461_ERZ1026943 | MGnify/ENA primary metagenome ERZ1026943 (study PRJEB26926, sample SAMN06164617) | human gut metagenome | biome: ENVO:00009003; feature: ENVO:2100002; material: ENVO:00002003 | host: Homo sapiens | place: USA | collected 2012 ...
AGTCTCGTGGGCTCGGAGATGTGTATAAGAGACAGATAATATCTGAAAAAAAAGAATAATTTGCCAATTATTTTGTGTTAAAAGTCCTTTCACACTAAAATGCTTCTAATACAAAGACATAAGCTTAGTGTGAAAGGACTTTTGAAATACAATTTCTTTTTTATCTGAAGAACCGGTCTATCAGAAACGGCTCTTTTCTGCATTACCAGCACCTGAGCCCTTATACTTTCTATGGCCAGAATTGAATTTATAGACCACCCTGACACCAATTTCACGGGCACTATTATAACTATCCTTCGTCAAGGTTGCATGGTCGCCATACATGGTCCATTGGTCTTTCTGACTTCTGAAGATATCATCAGCATAGAAATTAACAGTCAAAGCTTCATCCAAGAATGTCTTAACCATTCGCATGGAGGCATAATAACCAGAGCGATACCTGCGGAAGGCATTATAGGATGTAGTATTGGCATGAAGGGTCACCCATGAAGTCCAAGTGGAGCTCAACTTAAACTGGTTGTTCCATGTAATACCCAAGGCAGGCTTCGACAAACCACGAGGGGCACCATATTTTTCTGCATCAAAGAAAGGCTTCTGAAAGAAGACTTGCCATGTAGGCTGATACCAATCGAACTTGGGAGCAGCTATGACATACGCTGTCATCGTCTGCTTGCTGGAAAAGTTCACATTCCTCATGAAGGCTATATCCTGATGATTATAAAGGGTAACATACCAGATGATGGGATTGTCCTCATAAAGATACTCCACACCAAACGAAATCCAGTTGCACATCACATCCAATGAAACATCATGAGCAATGGTAGGACGAAGATAAGGATCGCCACCTTCATACATATAGCGATTATCATACTGCACCTCATTGCGCAAGGAACTATAAGAAGGACGCTTTGTCTTGCAAGTATATGCAAGAGATGCCGCCCATGGTTCCTTATTCCATGACAGGGTCAGGTTGGGAAACCAATTGCTATAATTCCTGCTAGGCTCTTCTTCATACTTACCGAAAGAATAATACTTGGCAGACACATACTCGTATCTCAATCCTGCATCCATTGAAAACGAGCCTAAAGGATATGAAAAGGCAAGAAATCCCGCCAAATTATCTTCCTTCATATCGGTAGAAGCATCTGCCACAATGCCTTCCGCATTGCTATATTCTCCGCTACTGTGGGTATGGCTCACTTCGCTTCCTAACTCCAACTGCCCCTTGGCTATGGGATAAGAAAGAACCAGTTTGCCTGCAAGCAACTGATTATGGCGGCAACTCGCAGTATGGATTTCCCGATTTTCCAATACGGTAGCCTCTTCTGTTTCCAACATATCCCGCCCAGTTTTTTGCCAGAGATAGGTTCCATTAAAGTCTATTCCCAGTTTATTGACCTTTCCCACATAGTAAGCATTCAACTCATGGGTAGGACCACCTATATCATCGACCAATACTTTCTGTTTGATGATATCCACAGGTTGTCCCTCATTGAATATTTCCTGCTGTCCATCAACATGCCCTTTCGCATAGGGTTCGCATTCTAAATCATAAGAAGCACCGATAGAGTTTTCATCATTGAGGTCATAATTGAAACCAAAGTTTACTTCTCCCATTGTATTGCGATAGGATAAGGGATCATACTGGTTTACGGTAACATTCTTCGTTCCTTCAATATGCTGAATTAACGAAGTAGCTTCCTTATGCCATTTTGTATATCCCCAAAGAGAACCAAACAAGTTGAGCTTTTCACTCTGATAATTGAGACTGAGCTGTTCCGTCCCTCCCAGATAGCCATTATACTTTACCCAGGAATTCAAGGAACCACTCATACCTTCACCTTGCTTCTTGACGGTCCGGATACGAATCACCGAACAGACCGTGGCATCATATCTTGCACCAGGCGAAGTAATGATTTCCACATTCTTGATGGCATCAGACTTCAGGCGCTGCAATTCCCTGGAATCTCTCACCTGCTTATTGTTGATATATATAATAGGTGTACCCTTGCCATAAACGCTGATGGCATCGGTACTACTTACATTGATGCGAGGTAATTGTCGGAGTACATCAACGGCATCTCCTACTTTTGACAAATCAGAATGCTGTATGTCTATGAGCATTCCTTCACGTCCCATCTTGAAAGAAGGCAATTTCGCCTTCACCGTAACACCATTGATATGCATGGTACTCTCCGTCAACACCACATTTCCGACTTTTCCCACATTATACATATTATATAAGGTGTAATAACCCACGCAACTTACTTTGGCGAGAACCTTCTTCATGCCACAAGGTATCACGAAATTGCCGCTGGCATTGGTCACACCACCTGTGAGAAAGGAAGAATCCCTGGGATTGAGCAAAGCCACATTGGCAAACTCCACTGGTCGATGACGTTCATCAATCACCCGTCCCATCAATTTAGTAGGTTCCTTTTGGGTACATTCCACGAATATCAAGCTATCCTCTATCGTAGCCTTCATCGGATAGAATCCAAAGACCCGCCCCAAAGCTTCCTGCAAATCGAAATTACGGAAAGAGGTAGTGACGGTGAAATCTTCCAGTTCATTATAGATAAAACTGATTTTATATCGACGGGTTGCCTTGTCTAAATCCTTCAGGACTTCAGACATGGAACGATTGCTATAGCTTCGAGAGATGCGCTGTCCAAACGATGCCTGTACCAACAGACACATCAGGAAAGCGAACATATATTTCTTCATATTTTTTATATTGATTTGATACATATTACAAATAAGCCAACTTGCAAACAGACCTGTCAGCGACAGGATTATTCTACAACAAGTTGCTCATTGTCCAAAGAGAGAATTATCTGTTGTGAATGATTCAATTCATCCACTACACTCTGCAGACTGTTCTCGCTGTTCCATTCATAATAGAAACGAAGCTGCTTGGCTTCCTGGTTCTGGAACACAATCTTCACTCCATAATACTCTGCCATTTCTCCGAGCATCGTTTCTAAGGAAACATTGTCGAAAGTCTTATGCACAATTTCCTTTTTGACATCAGTTGACGTAGCTTTATCACTGACAACAGCAGTATTTGTAAAGGATGCTACTTTTACCTGAGACGTATCCCCTGCCGATGTTTCTTCTACCTGACGATGCGAACTGAATGTATGAATGGCAGCAAAGGCGATACCAGACAGCAAACATACACCAATAAAGGAAGCTGCGAGTTTGTGCCAATCAAAACGGGACTTCACTACCGGATGCTGTTCTGCAAACAATTGCCATTCCTTGTCTACATCCAAATCTTTCTCCGTCGCTTCCTTATCAAAAGCCATACGCATCTCCATCATTGTGAGATAGGTCTGGCGAGATTCCTCATCTTGAAGAATCTCCTTAATCTGAGACTCAGAATAATGCTCTGGGTGCTCAATCATGTCGATTACCTGTGTTAACTTATCCATTGTTCTTGGGATTAAAATGTTCTTTTATTCGTTTGATGCCTTGAGCAAGATGCTTATAGACGGCAGCCTCACTGATGCCTAACTCTTCAGAGATATCACGATAAGTGAGCTTTTGGCAATAATGCATATTGACTACCCGACGTGTTTGGAGCGTCAATTCCCGGTCTATAAAACGAAGCATCTGATCAGCCTTGCTCATCTCATGGTCTATCTCGCGAATGATTCGGTTTTCATCATGCACGATATCTACCGCATGATCCACCTTAAGACCAGCCTTGACCTTTTCATGAAGGGTCATCTTTCTGAGAGAATTCAAACATCGGTTTCGAGTAAGAACGACAAAGTAACCTTCCGTACTATTGGGCGGAATCCGCAGCTTTCCACTAAGCATATCTGCAAAAATATCGCTCACCACATCCCTTGCGGTCTCTTCATCCCCTAGAATCATCCTCGAAACGAGAAACATCCTTGAATAATGCTGGCGAAAAAGTTGTTCTATCTTTTCCATTTCTATTTTTATCTGTATTGTTTATCCCAAGAACACATCAAGGTATCAAATTCCCAACCCCAAAAGAAGAAAAAATATTAAAAAGTTGATTTGATATCATCAACAGGCAGGCAATATCAAGAAAAGAGCCATAGATGATGACTCACCTATGGCTCTTATACCTTATTATATATATGTTACTCTAACTTTCAGATTAGTCCACGATTAGAGAATCTGCATAGTCGAGTACATTCTTTCTGTTAGCCTGCATGCGCTCGTACTCTTCCTTAGAACCGACAACAAGCTTCTCCCACTGGCGGAGACCGGTACCTGCTGGAATCAAGTGACCGCAGATAACATTCTCCTTCATTCCCTCAAGGTAATCTACCTTACCACGAATAGCAGCCTCGTTCAAGACCTTAGTGGTCTCCTGGAAGGAAGCGGCACTCATGAAGCTCTTAGTACCAAGAGCGGCACGGGTAATACCCTGGAGAATCTGAGTAGATGTTGCAGCTACGGCATCACGAACCTGAACAAGCTTCATATCGCGACGCTTCAATGCTGAGTTCTCATCACGCAACTTACGGGCTGTGATGATCTGACCAGGCTTGAGCTCAGTGCTGTCACCAGCATTGGTAACAACCTTCTTACCCCAGATACGGTCATTCTCCTCAGCGAAGTCGAGCTTATCAACCAACTCCTGCTCCAAGAATGTAGTATCACCTGGATCATCGATACGAACCTTACGCATCATCTGACGAACAACCACCTCGAAGTGCTTATCGTTGATAGCCACACCCTGGAGACGGTAAACGTCCTGGATCTGGTTAACGATGTACTCCTGAACAGCAGTAGGACCCATAATAGCGAGGATATCGCCTGGAGTTACACTACCATCAGAAAGAGGAGTACCAGCACGTACGGCATCATGCTCCTGTACCAGGATCTGCTTAGAGAGTGATACGAGATACTTCTTCTGGTCGCCAGTCTTAGAGGTTACGATGATCTCACGGTTACCACGCTTTACCTTACCCATAGTTACCTCACCATCGATTTCAGATACGACAGCTGGGTTAGATGGGTTACGAGCCTCAAGAAGCTCGGTTACACGTGGAAGACCACCGGTGATATCACCAGCACCACCTACGGCACGAGGAATCTTAACCAAGACCTCACCAGTCTTAATAGTCTGACCATCCTCTACAACGAGGTGACCACCTACAGGGAAGTTATATGTACCTACAATCTCACCGTTTGCATCAATAACATCACAAGAAGGAACCATCGCCTTATTCTTAGAATCGGTGATGATCTTCTCCTCCAAACCAGTAGTCTCATCGACCTCGGCACGGTAGGTCTGATCCTTCTGAACGTCATTGAACTTCAAGGTACCAGCGTACTGGCTGACGATAACGGCGTTGAATGGGTCCCAACGGGCAATCACAGTATCCTTCTCAACAACCTCACCCTCCTTGTGATACAAAGAAGAACCGTAAGGTACATTCAATGTAGCAAGAACGATGTTCGTATTTGGATCTACGAAACGGATTTCAGCCAAGTGGCTTACTACCTTCTCGCACTTGATATCGTTGCCTTCCTCATCTTCCTCTACGAATGGAACAGTGCTCAACTCATCAAACTCGATGCGAGACTTGTTCTTCGCAGCAATCTTAGCATTGGCAGCAGCGTTAGACGCAATACCACCGGCGTGGAAGGTACGGAGAGTAAGCTGAGTACCAGGCTCACCGATAGCCTGTGCAGCGATGACACCCACAGCCTCACCGAGCTGAACCATACGAGCTGTAGCCAAGTTACGTCCGTAACACTTCATGCAGACACCCTTCTTGCTCTCACAAGTGAGTACTGAACGGATCTCAACGCTCTCGATTGGTGACTCATCGATGATCTTAGCCTTAGCCTCTGTGATTTCCTCACCAGACTTAACGATCAACTCACCTGTTGTAGGGTGGATGATATCGTGTACAGATACACGACCCAAGATACGCTCATAGAGAGAAGAGATAATCTCATCACCATTCTTCAAAGCGGTGCAAACCAAGCCACGCAAGGTACCGCAATCCTCCTGAGTAATGATGACATCATGAGATACGTCAACAAGACGACGAGTCAAGTAACCAGCATCGGCAGTCTTCATCGCGGTATCAGCAAGACCCTTACGAGCACCGTGAGAAGCGATAAAGTACTCCAACACAGACATACCCTCCTTAAAGTTAGAAAGGATAGGGTTCTCAATGATCTGCGCACCTTCTGCACCAGCCTTCTGAGGCTTAGCCATCAAACCACGCATACCAGACAACTGCTTAATCTGATCCTTAGAACCACGGGCTCCAGAGTCAAGCATCATGTAAACGGCGTTGAATCCCTGATCAGCCTCAGTCATCTCCTTCATCAGGATATTACCCAAATCGGTATTTACGTGAGTCCACGCATCGATAACCTGGTTGTAACGCTCCTTGTTGGTGATGAAACCCATATTATAGTTGTTGGTGATTTCCTCAACCTCCTTGCGACCACGCTCAACAATCTCCTCCTTCTCAGGTGGGATGATGATATCACCAAGGTTGAATGACAAACCAGCAACATATGCCATACGATAACCCAGGTTCTTGATACCATCGAGGAAGGCACAAGCCTCTGCCATACCAACAGCCTTGATTACATTAGAAATCAAGCCGCGGAGTGTCTTCTTAGAGATAACGTCATTGAAGAAGCCTACCTCATCAGGGATGATACCATTCACGATAACACGACCTACAGAGGTCTCAATCATACGCTTCTGGATCTTACCGTCAACCAAGTCGTCAACGATCACCTTTACCAAGGCATGGAGATCACAACGACCCTCATTACGAGCGATCAAAGCCTCCTCAGGACCATAGAATGTCAAGCCCTCGCCCTTAGCACCTGGACGAATCTTTGTAATATAGTAGAGACCAAGCACCATATCCTGAGAAGGAACGGTGATAGGCGCACCATTAGCAGGGTTCAAAATGTTGTGGCTCTGGAGCATCAGGATCTGAGTCTCCAAGATAGCCTCGTTGCTCAATGGAAGGTGAACAGCCATCTGGTCACCATCGAAGTCGGCATTGAACGCTGTACATGCCAATGGGTGCAACTGGATAGCCTTACCCTCGATCATCTTAGGCTGGAATGCCTGGATACCGAGACGGTGAAGTGTAGGGGCACGGTTCAACATAACCGGATGACCCTTCATCACATTCTCCAGAATATCCCAGATAACTGGCTCACGACGGTCAACAATCTTCTTGGCACTCTTGACAGTCTTTACGATACCACGCTCAATCAACTTACGGATGATGAATGGTTTGTAAAGCTCTGCTGCCATCAACTTAGGAAGACCGCACTCACCCATCTTCAACTCAGGACCTACAACGATAACGGAACGAGCAGAGTAGTCAACACGCTTACCCAACAAGTTCTGACGGAAACGTCCCTGCTTACCCTTCAAAGAATCTGAGAGAGACTTCAACGGACGATTGCTCTCGCTCTTTACAGCAGAGCTCTTGCGTGAGTTGTCAAACAAGCTGTCAACAGCCTCCTGCAACATACGCTTCTCGTTACGGAGGATCACCTCAGGAGCCTTAATCTCTACCAATCGCTTCAAACGATTGTTACGGATGATTACACGACGATAGAGATCATTCAAGTCTGATGTTGCAAAACGACCACCATCCAGTGGTACCAAAGGACGAAGCTCTGGAGGAGTAACAGGAATGATCTTCATGACCATCCACTCAGGCTTGTTGATTCCCTTGCTGGCACGGAAGCCCTCTACTACGTTCAAGCGCTTCAATGCCTCAGTCTTGCGCTGCTGGCTAGAGTCATTGTTGGCACGGTCGCGGAGTTCGTATGACAAAGAGTCGAGATCCACATTCTGCAACAACTGATAGATAGCCTCGGCACCCATCTTAGCAACGAACTTATTAGGATCTGTATCTTCCAGACGCTCGTTGTCGCCATTTGGGTCGTACTGATCAAGAATAGCCATGTACTCGTCCTCTGACAAGAGGTCGAGCTTATGAGAACCGTTCAACTCAATGCCATCTGCATCAGTCTTACCCTCGAGAATACCTGGCTGGATCACTACATACTTCTCGTAGTAGATAACAGCATCAAGCTTCTTAGTTGGCATACCGAGAAGGTAACCAATCTTGTTAGGGAGAGAACGGAAGTACCAGATGTGAGCCACTGGTACAACAAGCTCGATGTGACCAGAACGCTCACGACGAACCTTCTTCTCTGTAACCTCTACACCGCATCGGTCGCAGACGATTCCCTTATAACGGATGCGCTTGTACTTTCCGCAGGCGCACTCATAGTCCTTGGTAGGACCAAAAATGCGCTCGCAGAAGAGACCATCACGCTCCGGCTTATATGTTCGATAATTAATGGTTTCAGGCTTAGTAACCTCACCATACGAATTTTCCAAGATCTCCTCTGGTGAAGCGAGACCGATGGTAATCTTCGTAAAATTATTCTTTACCTTTGTATCTTTTTTGAAAGCCATGTTTCTATATCTTAATTAGGGGTTCTCAAAATTAATCAAGTTTGATGCTCAAGCCAAGGCCGCGAAGTTCGTGGAGCAATACGTTGAGTGACTCAGGAATACCTGGTGTAGGCATTGGATCACCCTTCACGATTGCCTCGTATGCCTTGCTACGTCCTACAACATCATCTGACTTGATGGTCAGAATCTCCTGCAATACGTGGCTAGCACCGAATGCCTCGATGGCCCAAACCTCCATCTCTCCGAATCGCTGACCACCAAACTGTGCCTTACCACCAAGTGGCTGCTGAGTAATCAGAGAGTAAGGACCGATAGAACGTGCGTGCATCTTATCCTCTACCATGTGACCCAACTTCAAGAAGTAAGTCATACCTACGGTAGCTGGCTGGTCGAACTGCTCACCAGTCTCACCATCATAAAGGTAAGTAGAGCAGAAACGTGGAAGACCTGCCTTGTCTGTCCATACAGAGAGGTCCTCAAGATGAGCACCATCGAAGATAGGAGTAGCAAACTTAACACCCAACTTCTTACCTGCAGCACCCAGGATACACTCGAAGATCTGACCGAGGTTCATTCGAGAAGGCACACCCAATGGGTTCAATACCATATCTACTGGACGACCATCTGCCATGAATGGCATATCCTCAAGACGTACTACCTTAGAAACGATACCCTTGTTACCGTGACGACCAGCAAGCTTATCACCTACCTGGATCTTACGCTTCTTAGCGATATAAACCTTAGCCATCTGGAGAATTCCTGATGGAAGTTCATCACCGATAGTGATAGCAAACTTGCGACGCTTCAACTCAGCATCGAGCTGCTTATACTTGCGGATATAGTTCATGATCAGGCGCTGAATCAATGTATTGGTATGATCATCCTCTGTCCAACCATTAGACTGTACGCCATCATACTCCAGGTTCTTCAAAGCTGTTGTTGTGAACTTGCTACCCTTGGTGATAATCTCAGCACCAGAGTAATCCTTCACACCCTGAGAAGTCTTGCCCTCAGTCAAGGTGAGCAACTTATCAACCAAGATATCCTTCAAGTCATCGCCCTTTGCCTCGTACTCCTCATCAATCTTGGCAAGGATAATCTTATCCTGCTTCTTAGACTCACGAGTCTTAACGGCACGGGAGAACAACTTCTTGTCGATAACAACACCACTCAATGATGGGTTAGCCTTCAATGAAGAATCCTTCACATCACCAGCCTTATCACCGAAGATGGCGCGAAGCAGCTTCTCTTCTGGAGAAGGATCGCTCTCACCCTTAGGTGAAATCTTACCAATCATGATATCGCCTGGCTCGATACGAGCACCAACGCGAACAATACCGTTATCATCAAGATCCTTGGTAGCTTCCTCGCTGACATTAGGAATATCAGAAGTGAACTCCTCAACACCACGCTTGGTCTCACGTACATCGAGTGAATACTCATCAACGTGAACAGATGTCAAAACATCATCGCGAACCATACGCTCTGAGATAACGACAGCATCCTCATAGTTGTAACCCTTCCAAGGAATGTAAGCTACGAGCAAGTTACGGCCCAAAGCCAACTCACCATTCTCGGTAGCATAACCCTCAGTCAGGATATCACCCTTCGTAACACGCTGACCCTTGTTACAGATAGGACGCAAGTCGATGGTCATATTCTGGTTGGTACGGCGGAACTTAGGAATGCGGTACTCCTTCAAGGCAGGCTCGAAGCTTACGAACTCATCATCCTCAGTACGATCGTAGAGGATACGGATGGTTGTAGCATCTACATACTCTATAACACCCTCACCCTCTGCAGTAATCATGGTACGAGAATCCTCGCACACCTGTTTCTCAAGACCAGTACCTACGATAGGTGCATCATTGTGAAGCAATGGAACTGCCTGGCGCATCATGTTACATCCCATCAATGCACGGTGACCATCATCGTGCTCCAAGAATGGAATCAAACCTGCTGAAACAGATGCAATCTGCTGTGGGGAAACATCCACATAGTCAACCTCTGAAGGTGGAACAACTGGATAATCAGCATCCTGACGGCACTTAACTACGTCGCGGATAAATGCACCATCTTCTGTCAAAGGAGCATTACCCTGACCGATGATCTTAGCCTCCTCATCCTCTGCTGTCAAGTAAACAACATCCTCGTTGTTCATATCAACCTTGCTATCGTTCACCTTACGGTAAGGAGTTACGATAAAGCCGAGGTCGTTGATCTTTGCATACATACAGAGTGAAGAAATCAAACCGATGTTTGGACCTTCAGGACTCTCAATAGGACAAAGACGACCATAGTGAGTATAGTGTACGTCTCGAACCTCGAAACCAGCACGCTCACGAGACAAACCACCAGGACCAAGGGCAGAAAGACGACGCTTGTGGGTTACCTCAGCCAATGGGTTAGTCTGGTCCATGAACTGTGACAATGGGTTGGTACCAAAGAATGAATTGATAACGCTAGAGATGGTCTTGGCATTGATCAAATCTGTTGGAGTGAACACCTCATTGTCGCGTACATTCATACGCTCACGGATAGTGCGGCTCATACGTGCCAAACCGATAGAGAACTGGTTAGCCAGCTGCTCGCCTACGGTACGAACACGACGGTTAGACAAGTGGTCGATATCATCGACAGTAGCACTTGAGTTGATGAGCTGAATCAAATATTTGATAATCTCGATGATGTCATCCTTAGTCAATACGCGGACATCAACATCAGTATCGAGACCTAATTTCTTATTAATACGGTAACGACCAACCTCACCCAAGTCATAACGCTTGTCAGAGAAGAACAAGTTCTGGAAAACTTCACGTGCACTTGCATCATCAGCAGGATCTGCATTACGCAACTGGCGATAGATGTAGTTCACAGCCTCCTTCTCAGAGTTACTTGGGTCCTTGGCCAAAGTATTGAAGATGATTGTGTACTTGCTGGCAGCATCTACATCCTTATGCAACAGCACAGAAGCAGCACCACTCTCTACAATCTCCTCAATGTTGTCGGCAGTAAGCTCTGTCTCACGCTCCATGATTACCTCGTTACGCTCGATAGATACAACTTCACCAGTATCCTCATCTACGAAGTCCTCATTCCAGCTCTTCAAGACACGAGCAGCCAACTTTCGACCGATAGCAGCCTTCATATTCTTTTTGTTCACCTTCACCTCTTCAGCGAGATCGAAAATCTGGAGAATATCCTTATCCTGCTCATAACCGATGGCACGGAGCAAGGTAGTAACAGGCAACTTCTTCTTACGGTCAATGTAAGCATACATCACATTGTTGATGTCAGTAGCAAACTCAATCCAGCTACCCTTGAATGGGATGATACGTGCAGAATAAAGCACAGTACCATTGGCATGAACACCCTGTCCGAAGAACACACCAGGTGAACGGTGCAACTGAGAAACAACAACACGCTCAGCACCGTTGATGACGAATGTACCATTATCAGTCATATAAGGGATTGTACCCAAGAATACATCCTGGATAAAAGTACCGAAGTCCTCATGATCAGGATCAGTACAATACAGTTTCATCTTAGCCTTCAAAGGTACGCTATATGTAAGACCACGCTCCAAGCACTCATCGATGGTGTAGCGAGGAGGGTCAATATAGTAATCCAAGAACTCAAGAACGAAATTATTACGAGTATCGGTGATAGGGAAGTTCTCAGAGAACACCTTATACAAACCGTCATTCTTGCGTTCCTCAGGCGGAGTATCCAACTGTAAGAAGTCCTTAAAAGACTTTAACTGCACATCGAGAAAATCCGGATATGGATACGGATTATGCACGCTGGCAAAATTTACTCTGTTATCAACAATTTTTGTAGCCATTAGAAGTTATTAAATGGGGGTTTTATTAACATGATAATAAAAGACACAAAAAGGTTAGGACTCGCCTACTAGGAGAATCCTAACCATTATGTAAGAGATGTAATTAATCTAATTACTTGAGCTCTACCTTAGCACCAGCCTCTTCGATAGCCTTCTTAAGGTTCTCAGCCTCGTCCTTAGATACACCCTCCTTGATTGTAGAAGGAGCACCGTCTACGAGATCCTTAGCCTCTTTCAAACCGAGACCACAAGCCTCCTTAACTGCCTTAACAACCTGGAGCTTAGCGCCACCAACCTCAGCGAGGACTACGTCGAAAGAAGACTTCTCCTCAGCTGCAGCTGCACCACCAGCAGCAGGACCAGCAGCTACAGCTACAGCTGCAGCAGCAGGCTCGATGCCATACTCGTCCTTGAGGACTGTTGCCAACTCATTAACTTCCTTAACAGTAAGATTTACTAACTCTTCTGCAATAGCTTTGATATCTGCCATTTTATTCTAAAAATTTTATTTGTTTATACTATTAATATATGAAATGTTGTATTTACTCAGGACGCTCACCCAAAGTCTTAAGCACACCGTGAATAGTGTTGCCTCCAGACTGAAGAGCAGAAAGAACGTTCTTTGCTGGAGACTGCAGCAAAGCAACAATCTCTGCGATAACCTCGTTCTTGCTCTTGAGAGATGCGAGTTCAGCGAGCTTGTCAGCGCCTACATAGAAGCTTTCCTCAGCGTATGCTGCCTTCAATGATGGAACGCCTTCCTTCTCGTATTCCTTCAACAACTTAGCTGGTACGTTAGCTGTATTTGTGAACAATACTGCAGTAGTACCCTTCAAGCTGCCATAAAGCTCAGAGAAATCGATGTCTGAAGCCTCGAATGCCTTGTGGAGCAAGGTGTTCTTAACAACAACCATCTTAATCTCACTCTTAAAGCACTTGCGACGGAGATTGCTAGTCTTCTCAGCGTCCAATCCTGTAACATCTACAAGATAGAAGTGAGGGAATTCCTGAATCTTCTGTCCAAGTTCGGTGATGATAGTATCTTTAACTTCTTTCTTCATTTTACAAAACTTTTAGAGTTATTCAACTGATTTAGGATCAATCTTGATACCCTTACTCATAGTGCTTGAAATAAAGATACTCTTGATATATGTACCTTTAGCAGCAGCAGGCTTCAACTTGATAACTGTATTGATGAACTCCTTAGCATTTCCGTAGATCTGCTCAGGTGTCATGCTGACCTTGCCGATTGATGTGTGGATAATACCAGCCTTATCAACCTTGAAGTCAATCTTACCTTGTTTAACTTCCTTAACTGCCTTAGCAACATCCATAGTTACAGTACCACTCTTAGGGTTAGGCATCAATCCACGAGGACCGAGAACACGACCCAAAGGACCAATCTTACCCATGCAAGATGGCATTGTGATGATGACATCAATATCTGTCCAACCACCCTTAATCTTCTCAACATACTCGTCGAGACCTACGTAGTCAGCGCCTACTTCCTTAGCAGCAGCTTCCTGATCAGGAGTACAGAGTGCGAGCACGCGAGTAACCTTACCGGTACCGTTTGGCAATGAAACAACGCCACGAACCATCTGGTTAGCCTTACGTGGGTCAACACCTAAACGTACATCGACATCGAGAGATGCGTCAAACTTGGTAGTAGTAATCTCCTTTACCAACTCTGCAGCCTCTTTCAAAGTGTACATCTTCCCTGCTTCAACCTTATCAGCTACTGATTTTTGATTTTTTGTCAGTTTACTCATTTTTCTAATTGAAGTTTTAAATTATTTACCAGGGAAGTCTCCCTTTACAGTAATACCCATACTTCTTGCAGTACCAGCGATGAGCTTCATAGCTGACTCTACAGTGAAGCAGTTCAAGTCCTTCATCTTATCCTCAGCGATTACCTTTACCTGATCCCAAGTAAGAGAAGCAACCTTCTGACGATTAGGCTGAGCAGAACCACTCTTGATCTTAGCAGCCTCTTTCAACTGTACTGCAGCAGGAGGAGTCTTGATTACGAAATCGAACGACTTGTCAGTGTAATATGTAATAACAACTGGCAATACCTTACCTGCCTTGTCCTGGGTACGGGCGTTGAACTCCTTGCAGAATCCCATGATATTAATACCTTTAGAACCCAATGCAGGTCCTACTGGAGGTGAAGGATTTGCAGCGCCACCTTTAATCTGTAATTTGATTAATCCAGCAACTTCTTTAGCCATTTTTTTGTTAATATTTAAAATTGAAACTTATAAAAGGACATCAAGTTCTCGTAACAGAGCCTTATTCCTTTTCTACTTGCATAAAACCTAATTCCAATGGAGTTTTACGTCCAAAGATCTTAACCGTAACTTTCAGCTTGCGCTTCTCCAAGTTAACCTCTTCAATAACGCCACTAAAGCCACTAAATGGACCTTCCATTACCTTAACAGTATCGTTAACCAAGTAAGGACAATCGAGATTCTCCTCAAACTCAGTCTCTTCTACAGTACCGAGCATACGATTGATATCGCGCTGTGGTACAGGAGTTGGTTCATCCAAACCACCAAGGAAACCTAAAACATTAGGCATGAAACGCAGAGTATGCGCAACATCACCCTTCAGTCTAGCTTCTACAAAAACATAACCAGGAAGAGAAACCTTTTCTTTAACGACTCTCTTACCGTTACGTACAGATGCATGCTTCTCGAGTGGTATTAACACCTGAGAAACATTTGCTGCAAGTAAATCATTGTGCTTCATCTCAGCTTCGATGTATTCCTTCACCTTAGCTTCCTTGCCGCTTACGGCCTTCAGCACATACCATTTATTTCCTGTGTCTGCCATTTCCTCTAAAAATTAACCTGGATAAACTACACCCATAAAGGCTTTGAATACAGAATCCATCGCGAACACCACCAATGCAATGACTAGGGAAGCAGATAATACAACCATTGCACTATGAGTTAGTTCGGCACGTGATGGCCAAGTAGTCTTATGCGCAAGTTCATCGTAACATGCCTTGCAATAACTTACTATTTTATTCATATTATCTTCTATTTAGCACGGGTTGAAGGGCTCGAACCCTCGACACCTGGTTTTGGAGACCAGTGCTCTACCAACTGAGCTAAACCCGTAAGTTGACTTCCGCCTCCGCAGAAGCGGAAGTCATATATAGTAAATCTAGATAATTCTAAAATTACTTAACATCGTCGAGAAGTGCTGTAATCTGACCAGAACCTACTGTACGACCACCCTCACGGATAGCGAAACGGAGACCCTCGTTCAAAGCAACCTTGTAGATCAACTCTACCTCAATCTCTACGTTATCACCAGGCATTACCATCTCAACTCCCTCTGGAAGCTTGATCTCACCTGTACAGTCCATAGTACGGAGATAGAACTGAGGACGATACTTGTTACCGAATGGAGTATGACGGCCACCCTCTTCCTTCTTCAATACATAGATAGAAGCCTTGAAGTGATCGTGAGGAGTAATAGCACCTGGGTGTACAACTACCATACCACGCTTAACCTCTGCCTTATCAATACCACGGAGAAGCAAACCTACGTTATCACCTGCCTCACCCTCAGCGAGAACCTTACGGAACATCTCAACACCAGTGATGACAGACTTCTTATCCTCACCAAGACCGAGCAACTGAACCTCGTCACCTACCTTGCAACGACCAGTCTCGATACGACCAGTAGCAACAGTACCACGACCTGTGATTGAGAATACATCCTCGATAGGCATCAAGAATGGCTTGTCAACTTCACGCTCAGGCTCCTGAATCCACTCATCAACAACGTCCATCAAGTGCTCAACAGACTTAACCCACTTCTCAACACCATTCAAAGCACCGAGAGCAGAACCGCGTACGATTGGAGTATCCTCCTCATAACCGTACTGCTCGAGGATCTCATGAAGCTCCATCTCAACGAGCTCAAGCATCTCCTCATCGTCAACCATATCGCACTTGTTCAAGAAAACAACCAAGCGAGGAACGTTTACCTGACGTGCAAGAAGTACGTGCTCACGTGTCTGTGGCATAGGACCATCAGTAGCAGCACAAACCAAGATAGCACCATCCATCTGAGCAGCACCAGTAACCATGTTCTTTACATAGTCAGCGTGTCCAGGACAGTCAACGTGTGCATAGTGACGCTTTGCTGTCTCATACTCGATGTGAGCAGAGTTGATAGTGATACCACGCTCTTTCTCCTCAGGAGCATTATCAATCTGATCGAATGACTTAACTGCCTCAGATGTACCGAGCTTCTCATTCAATACCTTAGAGATAGCTGCAGTAAGAGTAGTCTTACCATGGTCAACATGACCAATTGTACCAATGTTTACATGCGGTTTGGTACGCACGAATTCTTCTTTAGCCATAGCTTTTTCTTTTTATTTATATAAATGAATAATCAATTAATTAATATATTGTCTCCACGTTTTCTACTTCTCACTTTCGCTTGAAGTAGAGCTGTAACTGAGAGTTGAACTCAGGACCTCTTCCTTACCAAGGAAGTGCTCTACCACTGAGCTATTACAGCATTTCAACATTGAGCGGAAAACGGGGCTCAAACCCGCGACCCCCAGCTTGGAAGGCTAGTGCTCTATCAACTGAGCTATTTCCGCTTATCAAAGAAAGTGGGTAGTGATGGATTCGAACCACCGAAGGCATAGCCAGCAGATTTACAGTCTGCCCCATTTGGCCACTCTGGTAACTACCCATGGTCTTTCTTTTTCTGAGCCTCTTGTCGGATTCGAACCAACGACCCCGAGATTACAAATCACGTGCTCTGGCCAACTGAGCTAAAGAGGCAATCTTTACAGCCGCAATGCGACTAAGTTTTCGACCTATCGGAAAACGGCTGCAAAGATACAACTATTTTTTCATTCCACCAAATTTTTCGGAATATTTTTTATCGATTTCTTGTTTTTTCTTTAAATTTGGTCAATTGAACCTTCATTGAGTCCACTGCTTGGTCAATTCCTTCCTCAAAAGTATCGCATGTCTTCTCAACGAACAATGTCGTTCCAGGGACAGCAACTTCAAGGTGAACTTCCTTATTAAGAGCGGTAGCAGGCTTAACGACCTTTAATTGCACCTCTACTTTCTGTATATCTTCATAAGTTTTCTCCAACTTGGCGACTTTCTTTTCGATAAACGCCTGTAACTTCTCGGTAGCGTCGAAATGAATCGACTGAATCTTAATTTCCATAGTGACCTCCAATTTTAAAAAGGTTACGCCCTAGGATGGGCAATATTATAAACTCGTTTTAATTGCTCGAACGTAGTATGCGTATAAATCTCGGTTGTCGAGAGATTCGCATGTCCAAGCAGCTTTTTCAAACTTTCAATTCCTACGTGATGATTCAGCATTGCCGTAGCAAATGAATGTCTCAACACATGAGGACTTTTTTTCTTCAACGAGCAAACCCTTGCGAGGTTCGTTCTCACGATATCCCTGACCTTTGCAGGCTGCATCCTTTCACCTTTATCAGAAAGAAAGAATGCCGGAGAAGAAGCTTCAACGCTTGCATCCCTCAACTTAAGATATTCGCGGAGCGTATTTTTAAGCTCGTCACCGAATGGCACTATTCTCTGTTTGTTTCCCTTACCCGTTATCTTGATCTCCGAATTCACGAAGCTGACATCACAGTCATCCAGATTCACGAGTTCCGACAGTCGCATCCCGGTTTCATAGAACGTTATAATTATGGTACGCGCACGTACATTATTATAATCATCGCCCCACACCTGCCTATCCAGAAGTTCATCCATCTCACTTTCCTTAACGAATTGTGGAAGAGGTTTCTCTTTTTTAGGCCCCTTGATGCTATATACGGGATCAGACTCAACATAATGTCTTGTCAAAGCAAACCGGTAGAAGGTTTTCAGAGCACTGAGCCGACGTTCGACCGTTGCAGCTGAGTTTCCCTTATCCATCATGCTTTCCATCCAATTCCGAACCATGTCAGAATCGACAGTCTCCCAAGAGAACGAATCAGACAAGCCTTTAGCAAACTTCTCGAAGTATGTCAGATCATCCCGATAGCTTTCTACTGTCCGCGGCGACCTGTTCAGCTCACTGCATAAGTATTCCAAGAACTTGTCTATATTCAACATAACAGTTGTAGTTTTTGTTATTCGGCAACGAAATTACGAAAATATTTCGAAACCACCAAATATTTTGAGGATTTTTTACTTTTAATGCTCTCTTCTTGGATTTTTGCTTCCAATAAGAGAGCATTTTCATCCTCTGCCGAGGATAATATTATTCCTCGTTAGCGCGCAACTGCTGTACGTAGATGGCGTGTTCCATCTTGAGACGCTTCAAAACAGATGGCTTGTCGTACTGCTGACGAGCACGCAACTCCTTAACAACACCTGTCTTTTCAAACTTTCTCTTAAACTTCTTGAGAGCTCTCTCGATGTTCTCACCGTCCTTAACTGGTACAATAATCATTTTTTTGCTTTTTAATTTATTATGTTAAACTTATGTTATTTCTAGCGAAATGGGCGTAATGCCACAAATTGCGGGTGCAAAATTACATCTTATTTTTCAGAAAACCAAGATTTTAGGCATTTTTTTGCTCTAAAACCTTTATTTTATGGCTTTTGTGGCATTTTTCAGCCATTTTTTCTCTTCTTCATCGAGATGAGGAGCCAATCTTGCATACACTTCAGCATGATAATCATTGAGCCATGCAATCTCTTCCGGCAAGAGCATCTCTACATCTATCGGAGTGGTGTCGATCGGACAGAGGGTAAGGGATTCTATCTGAAGGAACTTACCGAATTCTGTCTCCTTATAATCTTGAATCAGTACGGTATTCTCGATTCTCACGCCGAACTTTCCAGCAAGATAGAGTCCTGGCTCATCTGTCAGCGTCATTCCTGCACGGAGAGGTGCCGGCATATATTCCATACGAACCTGATGAGGACCCTCATGCACATTCAAATAAGAACCTACACCATGTCCGGTACCGTGAAGGAAGTTCAGGCCTTCTCTCCACATGCATTCTCTGGCAAGCGCATCCAACTGAGTACCAGAAGCTCCATCCGGGAATTTTGCCAACTCCAGCTGGATGTGTCCCTTGAGAACCAAGGTGTAGATATGCTTCATCTCGTCTGTTACTGGACCAAGAGCGATGGTACGGGTGAGGTCTGTAGTTGCATCCTGATACTGGGCTCCGGAATCCAGCAGAAGAAGTCCTTCCGGCTTGAGCGGAATATCGGTCTCAGGAGAAGCCTCGTAATGCACGATAGCTCCATGCTCCTGATAACCTGCTATTGTATCAAACGAGATGTCGCGGAACAAATCCTGCTCAGCACGCAATGCTGTCAACTTCTTATCGATGGAAATCTCGGTTTCACCTCCAGCTTCCACAGCAGGGAGCAGCCATTTCAGGAACTTGACCATTGCCACACCATCACGTACCATTGCTCGGCGATAGCCAGCAATTTCTGCTTCACTCTTCACAGCCTTCATAGCTGGGATTGGAGAGTTCAGGGAAATGATCTCCTGACATTTCACGGTTTTCCAAAGATGATAACTGGTTTCATTGCTATCCAGGAGAATATTATATTCTGCATACTGCTTCAATCCCTCTTCCACCTTATTATAATTATATACAGAGATACCAGCTTCCTGAAGGTAAGCACGAATCTCACCTGTAAGCTTAGCCTCATCTACAAAAAGCGACACCTTATCAGATGCAATCAGGAGATAACTAACGAATACCGGATTGCAATGCACATCCGTACCACGCAAGTTCAAGGTCCAGGCAATATCATCGAGTGCAGATACCAGCATACCATCAGCATGAACACCTCGCAAAGCCTTTCTGACTCGAGCTATCTTAGAAACGGCTGTCTCACCGGCAAAATCCATAGGCTGAATCTCCACCGGATTTTCCGGAATAGCAGGACGATTTTTCCATATCTCCTTCAATGGATCAAAATTAGTGCGCAAGGTAATACCACCCTCCTTACGCAAATCAGAGATCAGTGCCGAGGTCATTGAGTACGAGTTGACCATACCATCCAGTCCAACCTCTGGAGATGCAACATCTGCCAATTCCTTTCCCAGCCATTCTGCAATAGTAGGAGTTCCAGGAATCTTGAGCTTCATTAACTGGAATTCTGTTCCACTCAACTGTTCTTCTGCCGCAAGGAAGTAGCGGGAGTCTGTCCACAATGCAGCAGAGTTCATGGTTACTACAGCGGTTCCAGCCGATCCGTTGAATCCGGAGATCCAAGCTCTGCCGAGCCAATGGTCTGCCACATACTCGCTCTGATGAGCATCCGTACTAGGGAAGATAAAGGCAGCCAGATGCTCACGCTTCATCACTTCCCTCAAGCTAGCTAATCTTAGATTGATTTCATTCATAATTGCCAAGTATTGATAATAACATATTCGATTTTCATGCCATTTACCGCCTCCAGAGCAGAGGAAATAACGGCATTTTGCTAATTAGAGATTACAAAGATACTAATTTTAAGAAATAATCACAAATTTAAGCGTAAAATAATGCACGTTTTACATTACTTTTTATTAATTTTGCGGTCGGAAAGCTAAAAGTGCGAGATTTACGGTCTTTTTAACCGATAGCAATCCCAAAAAGCAAGGGCTGCGACCAGGTGCCGTCTACCCTAACAAGAAATTTATAAACACTTAAATAAAAAATTGTAGTTATGGAATTTTTAACAAATGACAAGCTCGTTATCGTCGGTGCAGGCGGTATGATTGGTTCTAACATGGTTCAGAGCGCTTTGATGCTCGGTCTTACTCCTAATATTTGTCTCTACGACATCTTCGAGCCAGGTGTTCACGGTGTATTCGATGAGATTCAGCAGTGCGCATTCCCTGGTGTCAACGTTACTTATACAGTAAATCCAGAGGAAGCTTTCACTGGTGCTAAGTACATCATCTCTTCTGGTGGTGCTCCTCGTAAGGAGGGTATGACTCGTGAGGACCTTCTCAAGGGTAACTGCAAGATCGCTGCTGAGTTCGGTGACAATATCAAGAAGTACTGCCCAGAGGTTGAGCACGTAGTTGTTATCTTCAACCCAGCTGACGTTACAGCTTTGACAGCTCTTATCCACTCTGGTTTGAAGCCAAATCAGTTGACTTCACTCGCAGCTCTCGACTCTACTCGTTTGCAGCAGGCTTTGGCTCTTGAGTTCGGTGTACAGCAGGATAAGGTTACTGGCGCTCACACTTACGGTGGTCACGGCGAGCAGATGGCTGTATTTGCTTCTCAGGTTAAGGTTGACGGCAAGCCATTGGCAGAGATGGGTCTTTCTGACGAGCGTTGGGAGGAGATCAAGCACCACACAGTACAGGGTGGTTCTAACATCATCAAGCTCCGTGGCCGTTCTTCATTCCAGAGCCCAGCTTACAACGCAGTTAAGATGATCGAAGCTGCTATGGGTGGTGAGAAGTTCACATTGCCAGCAGGTTGCTATGTAAACCACGACAAGCTCGGTTTCAAGAACGTAATGATGGCTATGCCTACTACTATCGACAAGACTGGTGTTCACTTCACAGAGCCTACAGGTACTGAGGAAGAGCTCGCTAGCCTCCAGAAGTCTTACGAGCACCTTTGCAAGATGCGCGATGAGATCGTAGAGCTTGGCATCGTACCTCCAGTAGCTGAGTGGAAAGAGATGAACCCTAACTTGTAATTCTCCACTTCGGATTTTTAGAAGTTAACTCGATAAGGGCTGAATCGTGAAAATGCTTCATGATTCAGCCTTTTTTGATTTCCATTTTTCCTACCTTCAGCAACTTTATCCGCAAATACGCCATAAAGTTACACTTTTCAGTAAATCGGGTTATACGACTTTGGCATTATTTTTGTAATTTTGCAAACAGAAATAACAAATAAGAAAGGATAATAGAAAATTATGGAACAGATAAAGAACAAATCATTCGGAGGCGAGCGCCCTCTCTTTGGTGCTCACGATGTACGCCTGGAGGACATCACGATTACAGATGGCGAGTCGGGCATCAAGTGCTGCAAGAACATAGAATGCCACCATTCCAAGTTTTATGGCAAATACCCTTGGTGGCATGTGGATGGCTCCCTCATCACAGACTGCTACTTCGCCCCAGAGAGCCGTTCCGCCATCTGGTATAGTGATAATATGGTGATGAAAGACTGCACCATCGATGGTCCTAAGTTCTTCCGCGAAATGAAGAACCTGGAACTGGAGAATGTGAACATTACCGATGCAGACGAGACTTTCTGGAAGGTAGATGGTCTGAAACTGAAGAACGTAAAGCTTCACGACGGCACCTATCCATTCATGTTTTCCAAGAACATCTATGTAGATGGACTGGAGAGCGACTCCAAGTATGTATTCCAATACTGCAGGAATGTAGAGATTCACCATGCCAAGATAACTACCAAGGACAGTTTCTGGGAGTGCGAGAATGTGACGGTTTATGATTCAGAACTGAATGGCGAGTATCTTGCCTGGCACAGCAAGAACATCAAGTTCGTACGATGCCACATCAGCGGCGAGCAGCCTCTCTGCTATATGGACCATGTCACCCTCGAAGACTGCACCTTCGATAAGGAATGCGACCGTGCCTTTGAGGATTGCATGAACATCAATGCACACATCAAGGGAAGCATCACCAATATCAAGAACCCTATTTCCGGAAGAATCGAGGCAGACGAAGTGGAAAGCATAACCTATACAGAGTTTGCCAAGGCGCCTAAGGGAGCATGTGAAATCATCGACCATTCGAAATAGCAGAAGCATTCATTGCGATTCTGTATTCACTTAAACAAAATAAGCATTGCCATTAAGGAGAATTGTTCTTAGTATTAAGAGAAATCTCCGTTCATAAACGTTGAACGGACATTCAAAAGTGTTGAACGTAAGTTCAGCAGTGTTGAACATACGTTCAACACTTATGAACGGAGATTTTGATTAAGGAAAAGGAGATTTATCCTACGAGCAATGAAGAAATAACATAGATAGAAAACAAATATGAAATACAATTTTGATGAAATCATCGAACGCCGCGGTACCAATTCCTATAAATGGGATCTGGTAAAGGAAGACGGCGTTATTCCGATGTGGGTAGCAGACATGGATTTCCAGACAGCTCCCTGCATCATCGAAGCTCTGCAGAAGCGCGTAGCTCACGGTATCTTCGGCTACACCCTCGTACCTGATTCTTACTACGAGGCTATCATCAACTGGTTCTCCCGCCGCCACCAGTGGAAGATAGAGAAAGACTGGATTCTCTATACTTCGGGCGTAGTACCTGCCATCTCCTGTTGTCTGAAGGCTATCTGCATGCCAGGCGAGAAGGTTTTGGTGCAGACTCCTGTGTACAACTGCTTCTTCTCCTGTATCAAGAACAGTGGCTGCGAAGTGGAAGAAAATGAATTGAAGCGTGTGGGTAACTGTACCTACGAGATAGATTTTGAGGATTTCGAGCGAAAGTGTGCTGACGAGAAGACCACTGCCTTCATCCTCTGCAATCCTCACAACCCAGCCGGTAGAGTATGGAAGAAAGAGGAACTGGAGCGAATGAACGACATCTGCCTCAAGCATAACGTGAAGATCATTGCCGATGAAATTCACTGCGAACTCATTATGCCTGGCTATCACTACACTCCATTTGCCAGCATCAGCGAAACTTGCCGCGACAACTGCGTGGTACTGAATTCACCTTCAAAGTCATTCAATATTGCCGGACTCCAGATTGCCAACATCATCTGTCCGGATGCAGCATTGCGCCGCCGCATCAACCGCGCCATCAACATCAACGAGATATGTGATGTCAATCCTTTCGGTGTCATCGCTCTCCAGGCTGCCTACAACGAGGGTGAGGAATGGCTCGACGAACTGAACCAATATCTCTACGAGAACTATCAGGCAGTAAAGGAATTCTTCAATTCTGAGTTGCCACAGGTTCGTGTTACCCGTCTTGAGGGCACTTACCTGGTTTGGCTCGATATCCTGCCATTCGAGTTATCAAGCGACGAGGCTTACGAAAAGCTGATGAATGACGGTAAGGTGTTCGTCAACAGCGGTACGATGTATGGCAGGAAGGCTGGTCAGGGCTACCTGCGCCTCAACATCGCCTGTCCTCGCAAGACCCTGATGCAGGGTTTGATTCGCATTGCACGAGTTCTCAGCCAGTATATGGATGAAGAGGATTTGAGCGGATGCCCTGCATAAAAGAGCGAATAAAGAGAAAAGAATTCTAAATACAATGTTTAAAACAAGATAATATGGAAAATGAAGTTTTAAAAGCCATCAAGGAGAGAAGAAGCATTCGTCGCTTCAAGGCTGACCAGATTACCGATGAGGAGTTGAAGACTGTTTTGGAAGCTGGAACTTGGGCAGTTACCGGTCATGGCACTCAGGAGCCATTCATCATAGCAGTTCAGAATCCTGAGGTTTGCGCACAGCTTCGCAAGATGAACGCAGACATCATGGGTGTAGAGAGTGACCCATACTACGGAGCGCCAACCATCGTCATCGTCCTGGCTCCAGAAAGTAATGTGAACGGAGTAAAAGACGGCAGCCTCATCTTGGGCAATATGATGCTTGCAGCCCACTCCATCGGTCTTTCTTCCTGCTGGATCAACCGTGAAGACGGTATGTTCGCATCAGAAGAAGGCAAGAAGTTGATGAAGGATTGGAATCTTCCTGAAGGTTTGATGGGAGTAGGAGCCCTGGCATTGGGTTATGCATCTGCACATCCTCATACCGTAAAGCCTCGCAAGGAGGATTACTACCGCATCATCAAATAGAAAAAGCATAATACAAGCATGGAATGAAACAAATAGAATTCTATGCCAAACATCAAAAAAGGTCTCATGATTTTCAAAAACCATGAGACCTTTTATATATTATAATGTAACCTTAGCCAAAACCTTGTCTGTGGCTCCCGAAAGGCTCGCTACGAAAGCACCAGCCTCATCACCCGACTGCTTCAGGTAAGCCTCATCGTTCATCAACTTGCTCATCAAGCCCTCAAAATCCTCATAGTCGTTGATTTCGAAACCGCCACCCGATTTCAGCAAGCCCTGAGCCTCCTGGAACTTCTTGTTGTTTGGACCAAAGATAACCGGCATATTCCATACAGCAGCTTCCAGAGTATTATGAATACCCACACCGAAACCACCGCCGATATAAGCCACATCACCATAATTATACATGCTGCTCAGCAATCCGAAGCAATCGATAATCAGCACATCAGCCTTGGCTGCCTCCTCTGGAGTAGTCTGAGTATAACGTACCACCTTCTTATCCTTCAAGAGAGAAAGAATCAGCTTCAGATGTTCCTCTGCAATCACATGAGGAGCAATCAACAGTCGCCAATCCTTATGCTCATTGAAGAAACGGATAAAGATTTCCTCATCTGGAGGCCATGAACTACCTGCCACGAAGACCTTGTAGTCTGGATGAGATGCTTTCTCAGAAGACGCAGCAGAATCAGAACCAGCCACCCCATTTCTGAAAGCTTCGCAGATAGGCAAATGCTTTGCCGCCTCCTTGATCTGGAGAACACGGTCGAAACGGGTATCTCCTACCACATCCACATCCTTGATTCCGATGCTTTCCAGCAATCGCTTGCTTTCCTCATTCTGCACGAAGAAACGGGTAAAACACTTCAGTACATTGGCATAACTCCTGCCATACCACTTGAAGAATACCTGATCCTCGCGGAAGATACTGCTCACACTATAGGTAGGAATGTTGCGATGCTTCAGGATATGAAGAAAATTAGACCAGAACTCATACTTGATGAAGAAAGCCATCACTGGACGCACCAGGCGAAGGAAACGGATTGCATTCAGACGGGTATCCACAGGCATATAGCAGATGATATCGGCACCCTCATAGTTCTTGCGCACCTCATAACCCGAAGGAGAATAAAAGGTGAGCAAAATCTTATACTGAGGATAATCCTTGCGGATTTGCTCCATCAATGGACGTCCCTGCTCAAACTCGCCGAGCGATGCTGCATGAAACCAAATGTACTTAGCATTAGGATCCACCTTCTGCTTCAATATCTTGAAAGCCTCACGCTCACCACGCCACATCTTGCGTACCTTTTCATTAAACAGACTGGCTATGGCAATGCCCAATAGGACGAAATATATTACGATATTATAGATCATGATATTACTTTTATTGGTTAGTATCTATAAATACGTGAACTCTCTGAGGAACATTCAGCCCGACGGCAAAAGTTCCTCAGAGAGATGTTTATTGTGAATTAACCCAAAACTTCGATAGCCTTGCGAAGGCGACGCAAAGTCTCCTCCTTACCGAGGAAGGCAGAGATGTCGAACATACCTGGACCCTTGCCCTCTCCTACGAGAGTCAGACGGAAGGCATTCATTACATCACCGAGCTTATAGCCCTTATCCTCTACCCACTTCAATACGACAGGCTCCTGACCCTCGATAGAGAAGTCCTCGATGCCCTCAAGAACCTCAGCGAGTTCAGTCATCTGCTGTGCAGAGTACTCCTTCCAGCGCTTCTTGGCAGTCTTGGCATCATACTCTGTAGGAGGAATAAAGAAGAATGAGCACAATGGCCACAACTCATAGACGAAGTTCACACGGTCCTTCATCATGTGTACCACCTGCTTTACTCTATCCAAAGTCTCCTCTACACCATTGTTAGCCACGATAGGTGCAAAGAGGTTGGCAATCTCATCATCACTCTTCATGAGGATGTACTCATGATTGAACCAGATGCCCTTCTTGAAGTCGAACTTGGCACCAGCCTTGGAACAGCGGGAAATATCGAAAGCCTTCACCAACTCATCGAGAGAGAAGATTTCCTGCTCCGTACCAGGGTTCCAGCCGAGGAGCGCCAGGAAGTTGACTACAGCCTCTGGGAAGTAGCCACTCTCACGATAACCAGAAGAAACCTCACCGGTCTTAGGGTCATGCCACTCCAATGGGAATACAGGGAAACCGAGGCGGTCACCATCACGCTTACTCAACTTACCCTTGCCCTCTGGCTTGAGAAGCAAAGGAAGGTGTGCGAAGCGAGGCATAGTATCCTCCCAACCGAAAGCCTGATAAAGGAGAACGTGCAATGGGGCACTAGGCAACCATTCCTCACCACGAATCACGTGAGAGATTTCCATCAAGTGGTCGTCCACGATGTTTGCCAAGTGATAAGTTGGCAATTCATCAGCACTCTTATAGAGCACCTTGTCGTCCAGGATATCGCTCATCACCTTCACGTCGCCACGAATCATATCGTTTACATGAATCTCCTGTCCTGGTTCAATTTTGAAGCGAACGGTGTATTGCTTGCCGTCGGCGATGAGCTGATCTACCTCCTCCTTGGAAAGGGTAAGAGAGTTGCGCATCTGCATACGGGTATGGGCATCGTACTGGAAATTCTGAATCTCAGCACGCTTAGCTTCCAGCTCCTCTGGAGTATCGAAAGCGATATATGCCTTACCATTGTCCAAAAGCTGCTGTACATATTTCTTATAGATATCACGACGCTCGCTCTGGCGATAAGGACCATGCTCGCCACCGAAACTCACACCCTCATCAAACTGGATACCGAGCCACTTGAAAGATTCCAGGATATATTCCTCGGCTCCTGGTACAAAACGATGAGAGTCTGTATCCTCGATACGGAACACAAGCTCACCACCATGCTGGCGAGCAAACAAATAATTATAAAGGGCGGTACGGACACCACCAATGTGCAGTGCTCCCGTTGGACTTGGGGCAAAACGCACTCTTACTTTTCTATCTGCCATGTCTTATTTTATAGCTATTTTTGAATTTTTCTGCAAATTTACAGTTTTTTTTGCGATTATAATAGTTTTTTTTCGTATTTTCGCACTGTAAAAAGGAATTAATGGGAGAAATGCTGATTTTTTGCTCAATATTTGGGAAAATGAGCAGCTTTTTAGCCCAAAAACGTCACAAACCATAAAGCGTAACAAACATGAGTATATTCAACAATCTCGAGGAGAATTATTGGCGCAACCTGATCACCAAGACCATTCTCGTTATCTTTACAGTTGCCATCATTGTCTGGTTTTTGCCACGCAATGAGGGCAGACAGTTCCGTTACGATGTGGGAAAACCTTGGATGTACGGTTCAGTGATTGCCACCTTCGACTTCCCGATCTACAAGACCGATGAAGCCATCAAGCACGAGCAAGATTCGCTGTTGCGGCAGTTCCAGCCGTACTACACAGTGAATTCCAATGTCGGCAATGAACAGATCAAGCGTTTTCTCCACGACTTCAGCCAGGGCATTCCAGGACTTCCGAAGGAATACGTGGAACTCATAGCCAACCAGCTGAAGCAGGTTTATCAGACGGGCATTGTCAGTACGCCTGAATATAACCGTATCTACAAGGATTCTACCAGTATGATACGCATCATCAGCGGCAAGAATGCCAAGAGCTTTCCTATCGGTAACTTCTACTCTACCATTGCCGCCTATGAGCACATCTTCTTTGATGAGAAGATATCGGCACAGCGGCAGATTCTCTCCCGCTGCAATCTCAACGACTATGTGGAACCCAACCTTATATATGATAAGGAACGCTCGGAGGCAGAACGAACAGACTTGCTGAGCAGCATACCGCTGGCCAGCGGTATGGTGATGAGTGGACAGAAAATCATCGACCGAGGCGAAGTAATCAATGATTATACTTACCGAGTGCTTACCTCTTTCGACAAGGAGACGAAGCGCCGAAGTTCTACAGAGGACGAGCTTACCACTACCATCATCGGCCAGGCACTCTTCGTACTGATTCTCGTGATGATGTTTACCTTCTATCTCACGCTCTTCCGCAAAGACTACTTCGACAAGCCACGCAGCATCACCATGCTCTATGCGATGATTACGCTGTTCCCAATCTTTGTGTCACTCATCATGAAGCACAATTTCTTCAGCGTATATATCATCCCATTTGCCATGGCACCTATCTTTGTGCGCGTCTTTATGGATTCACGAACGGCTTTCATCACGCATGCCACGATGATTCTCATCTGTGCGGCAGCTGTGAAATACCAATATGAATTCATCATCGTGCAGCTGGTTTCCGGCTTGGTTGCGATTTACAGTCTGCGCGAATTATCCAAGCGCTCGCAGATATTCTTCACTGCCCTCCTGGTTGCCATCAGTACTACCGTGGTATATGTAGCCCTCCAACTGATGCAAGACAATCAGGTGTTCAATATCGACCGCAGCATGTACACCTATTCCACCATCAATGGAATCTTCCTGCTGCTCGCCTATCCACTGATGTACATCATCGAGAAGACGTTTGGTTTCACCTCTAATGTCACACTCTTCGAGTTGTCCAACACCAACAAGGGGCTGCTGCGCAACCTGAGCGAGATTGCTCCTGGTACATTCCAGCACTCCATCACCGTAGGTAATCTGGCAGCGGAGATAGCCAACCGTATCGAGGCAAACAGTCTGCTGGTACGTACCGGAGCACTCTATCACGATATCGGCAAAATGACAAACCCGGTATTCTTTACGGAGAACCAGGCAGGAGTGAATCCACACGACCAGCTGAGTGATCTGGAAAGTGCCCAGATCATCATCAGTCACGTAACAGAAGGACTGAAGATGGCAGAAAAGGTAGGTTTGCCGGGTATTATCAAGGACTTCATCACTACTCACCACGGCACAGGTATTGCCAAATTCTTCTATGTAAACTATTGCAATGCCCATCCTACGGAAGTAGTAGATAAGTCACTGTTCCAATATCCGGGACCAAATCCGTTTACCCGAGAGCAGGCAATCCTGATGATGGCGGATACAGTAGAAGCAGCTTCCCGCTCACTGAATGAATATACGGAAGAAAGCATCAGTAATCTGGTAAACAAGCTCATCGATGGACAGGTGGCAGATGGATTCTTCAAGGAATGCCCGATTACCTTCCGTGACATTGCACTTGCCAAGCTGGTGCTTATCGATCGTCTGAAGGCGATTTATCATACCCGCATCTCCTATCCTCACATGAATGTGAAGGAGAATCAAAGCATGAAAAAGGAGGAAGAAGCTCCTCAAGCTGAAACCGACACTCAAAAGTCTTGAAAACAGCTGATTTTTCAAGGTATCGAAACATACAAATAAAGCTATCAAATAGCCCGAGAATTTGCACAGTCTTTAAGTTTTGTGCAGATTCTCGGGCTTTTTACGTTAATATACTTTAAATATAAGATTACCATTATGGAGAAATAGAACATTATAGTTACCTTTGCGGACGTTTTTATTTAATATTATTAAGATGAAGAAACTAAAATTAGTTAGTTTGGCCATTGCGATGGCCTGTGCAACACCTTCTTTGGCAGGTGGTTTGCTCACTAACACCAATCAGCATGTTGCATTCAATAGAATGATGAGCCGTGAGGCTTCAATTGGTATCGACGGCGTTTACTACAATCCAGCCGGCGTTGTATTTATGGGTGAAGGAAAGCATCTTGCCATCAACTGGCAGTTGGCTTACCAGACACGTAGCATTGAAAATGATTATCCATTGTTCACTAACAATGTGAACAATCCTACTACTCCACGCGAGTTCAAGGGTAAGGCGTTTGCACCTGTTATCCCTTCTTTCCAGTATGCTTATAATAAAGGCAGATGGTCACTCCAGGCAGGTTTCGCCCTAACTGGTGGCGGTGGAAAGTGTACTTTCGACGATGGACTGGGCTCTTTCGAGAAGATTGTAGCAGAGACAGCTTTGGCAGCTTGCCAGTTGGCTGGTGCTGTAGACCAGGTTGCAGCACAGTATCGTGTACCAGCTGTTTTCACCAACAATGATAAATTCGGAAAGGAAGGCAAGTATAGCTACAACAGTTATATGCACGGCCGCCAGTACTACTATGGTCTCTCTCTGGGTGCCGCTTATAAGTTCAGCGACAACTTCAGCGCATTCGCAGGCGTACGTGGTGTCTATGCTTCTACCAACTATTATGGATATGTAGAGAACATCAAGGTTGGCGCAATGCCTCTCTATATGGTGCTCGACCCAACCAAGGAAACTGCAGCTAACATCGAGTTGAGCTGTGACCAGAGCGGTGTGGGCTTCACTCCTATCATCGGCGTGGATTTCAAGACTGGCAAGTGGAACTTCGCTGCCAAGTATGAGTTCAAGACTCGTATCCGCTTGAAGAACAAGTCTGTAAACCAGGTTCCAAGTATCGGTAACCTTCCAGACAACCTCCGCAATGCTTACATTGCAGGTGGCGTACCTGAGCAGGCTGCAGATGCCATCATCGGCAACCCAGTTATTCAGGGAGCTATGAGACAGTTGAAGACTCAGTTCGATGCCAAGCTTGAAAAGGCTATCGGTGAATACGAGGATGGTAAGAAGATTGCAGGCGATATTCCTGCTTACCTGGCACTCGGTGTAGGTTACAGCCCTGTAAATGCCGTACGCGTAAACGTTGGTTTCCACTGGTTTGATGACAAGCACGCTACATCATACAACAATCGTCAGGAGAAATTGGACCGTGGTACCTTGGAGTACAACGCAGGTGTTGAGGTGGATGTCAACAAGAAGATTACCTTGAGTACAGGTTGGCAGAACACCAACTATGGCTTGAGCGATGAGTATATGGATGACAAGTCATTCGTTGTTAGTTCTAACTCTGCTGCTATCGGCGGTGTTTATCACATCAACAAGAAGATGGATCTGAACGTAGCATACTTCCACACCTTCTATCAGCACAAGAAGACTTCAGAGAAAGTTCAGCTCACAGAACAGAAGAGCATCAACTACAGTTCAGACTACACACGTAACAACAATGTGTTTGCCGTTGGTCTTGACATCAATTTCTAAAAAGAATTCACATTCTTTTCAAAAGAAAATACATAACTACAATTATAAAGGCTATCCCGCATCATGCAGGATAGCCTTTTCCATTACATCGGGTCCACATCATAATATATCTGCAAAGCTCCATACCTCGGATCTTTTGCCATCATCTGCTGGGCATACTTCAGATATTCGCGCACCTTCTTCTGGTCGATACCATTCTCCAGTTTGATGACAATCTTGCGGATATTCATTGTCTTTACACGTGCAACAGCCGGCTTATCCGGTCCGAGTACACGTTCACCAAACCATCCTCTCAGCGTCTTGCCCAATTCCAGACTAGCCTGTTGGCAGATCTTTTCGTGCTTGTGCTTCAGGAACACATTGATAAGATGGAAGAAAGGCGGATAATGAAACATTCTTCTCTCCTCCAGGATTCCCTTGAAAAGAGAATCATAGTCATTGTGTACTACCTGACTGATGATGGGGAGTGTCGGATTCTTTGTCTGCAGAATCACGAGTCCCCGTTTGCCCTTTCTTCCGGCTCTTCCACTCACCTGCGCCATCATCATGAAAGCATGCTCGTAAGCACGGAAATCAGGATAGTTGAGCATTGAATCAGCATTCAAGATACCTACTACACTCACTTTGTCGAAATCCAAGCCCTTTGATATCATCTGCGTACCAATCAGAAGATTTGTCTTTCCCGAAGAGAAATCGGAGATCAGTCGCTCGTAGGCATTTCGGGTACGGGTTGTATCTAAGTCCATTCGGGCGATGCGGGCTTCAGGAAAGATCTCGGAAATCTGGTCTTCGATGCGCTCTGTTCCGATACCCCTGCCCATCAACTCAGTACTGCCACAGTTAGGACATTCAGTAGGAACCGGATAAGTATAACCGCAATAATGGCAAGTAAGGAGATTGATACTCTTATGCAGGGTAAGCGAAACATCACAGTTCTTGCATTTCGGCACCCATCCACATACCTTACATTCTATCATCGGTGCAAATCCCCTTCGGTTCTGGAAGAGGATAGCCTGCTCTCCATTCTTCAGGGCTTCTTTTACAGCCGCCAGGAGCACAGGCGAATAAACACCCGTCATCATCTTGCGATGGCGGAGGTCTTTCACATCCACCACCTGTATCTCAGGCAACTGGATATCCTTGTATCGGGTCTTCAGTTCTACCAATCCATACTTACCCTGCTGGGCATTGTAATAGCTCTCCATCGAAGGCGTAGCCGTTCCCAGAAGTACCTTTGCCTCCGGATACATGTTGGCAAGCACGATGGCTGCACTGCGGGCATGATAGCGTGGAGCTGGATCCTGCTGCTTGAAAGAGGTCTCGTGCTCTTCATCGATGATGACAAGTCCCAGTTTCTGGAAAGGCAGAAAGACTGCGCTTCTTGCTCCCAGGATAACATCATAGGGATGCCCGGAGAGTTGTTTCTGCCAGATTTCGACGCGCTCTGCATCACTATATTTAGAATGATAGATACCGAGCCGGTCGCCAAAGACTTTGTGCAGTCGCTCCATGATCTGAACCGTCAGGGCAATTTCGGGCAGCAGATAGAGCACCTGCCTGTGTTCCTCGATGGCTTTTCTGATGAGATGGATATAGATTTCCGTCTTGCCGCTGGAAGTTACACCATGCAGGAGCACTACGTTTTTCTTCAGCATCTGCATCAGTATCTGATTGTAAGCATCCTGCTGCGGCATAGACAAGGGCTTGATCTGGTCTAGATGCGATTCTCCAGCCGTATTCAATCTACCCACTTCCAACTCGTAGGTAAAGAGGATGCCTCTGTCGATGAGCGCCTTGACCACAGCTGCCGTGCATCGTGCCTCGTTCATCAGCTCTTCCTTCGTCACCTTCTTGATACCTTCTCTAGGCGTATCTCCCTCCAGACTATCCCAATGAGAAAGAGCCAGGAAGGTGGTCAAAGTCTTCGATTGCTTCAGGGCACGCTGCACCATATTGAGCGCCACGTGCAGCGCCTGTTCATTGCGATAACTGCTAGCCAACTCCACATAGAGTTCCATCTTGGGCTTGAATTTCTCTGTAGATTTCATACCGGCAGGCATGGCTGCATTATATACATCGCCAAGAGGTGACATATAGTAATCGCTGATCCATTGCCAAAGGCGATATTGCTGGGGAAGAAGAGAGGGATAGGAATCAAGAACAGCCTCTATCGGCTTACAGTTGAAATCCGGCTTTTCGGAATGTACATCCGCTACCATGGCAATATATTTCTTGCTTTTTCCTAAGGGAACAAGCACGCGCATACCAGCCACGACTTTCTCTTCCATCCCTTCGGGGACAGAATAAGTAAAGGTGCCGTCGAGCGGAAGAGGCAATATCACATCTACATATCTCATTGTTTCTATCTTCTAATTCTTCAGAATGTTTATCGTATGAAACAGCTACCCAACTATTCTTTCCAAACATTCGTTCTGCAAAGATAGCAAAAAAAAAGCAGATACCCATCATCAGGTACCTGCTTTTATATATTTTAATGTATCTACTCGGAGAGATACAGGCTACAGTAGTTTAGAACCAGTAGCCGAGTGCAATCTGCCAAGAGTTGTTATGGCTCTTGTCCTTTCCTGCATTTGTAACTGCATCAAGGGACTTAGAGAAGCTAGCATCAGCCGACTTACCGCAAGCGATATTGTAGTTGGCTGATATCTGAAGATGGTTCAGCAAGGTTACACCAGCACCTACGTTTACGCTGAAGTTTGACTTCTTCAAAGAATAGCTGCTTGTCTCATTCCACGTAAAGTTCTTGTCGCCAACGTTGATACCCCACTGTGGACCAGCAAAGAGGAAGATGTTAGCCAGGCTGCTCAAACCAAAACCGTAACGTACGTTGACAGGAATGTTGATAGACTGCTGCTTCACGTTCGCCTGACCGAAGTCACCATTAGTACCGACATACTTAACGTCAGCCTCTTTCTGGTCGTACAAAGCTGCAGCATCGAAGCTCAAGCCTACGATAGGCACAGTAACCTTTACCATAGGACCAACAAAGAAACCAGTCTTGTTGGAAGCATCAAATACATCCTCGCTGAAAGACATACTTGTCACGTTCAAACCACCCTTCAAACCGAACTTAACCTGTGCGTTTGCGCTAGTAGCATACATCATTGCAGCCACCATGAATACAAGTGATAAAATCTTCTTCATTTTCTTACCTTTTTTAATTGTTACTAATTCAATATGTTCACACTATATGTTGAAAACAACATCTCTTTTACTTAATGGCGTTCTCTTCGCACCGTGACTCTAGCCGAACCGCTGGCAGAAGAGGTTCTGTTTTTAGCCTGCTTTGACTTGACACGGGAAACCTTGCCGATGTTGGCAGATGCGCTACGCAATCCTGTGCTTCGGCGATTCTTCCTTACACTCCCCTTTACATCCTTTGCTGAATTGGCAATGCTGTCCAGTGAATCCTTTCGTGCCTGATTACCCCAGATATTCTTCTCAATGGCAACCAATTCTGCCTCGATGCGTTTCTGCTCCTTTGCCATGGCAGAATCCGTGGTACAGTATTGAGAAAGGGTTTGTCCCAACAGATTGTTGGTCTTGTAAATCTTACCCTTATATTGATTTCTGGCAAAGTAATCATCAATGCTCATCACCACGGCATTGTTCAGATTGCTAGTCATCACCTGCTGGCGGGTAAGATAAGGAGCCAGATCATCATATTTCACCCAAAAGAGGGGATACCTGGTTCCACCATCTCCAAAATCATCCTCACGGGTCATGATAGGGCAAAGCGCCAACACCTTGGTATGGAAGGTAGCAGAACGCTGGTCGAAGAAACTGCTCTCCTTGATATAATACGATTTCACCTCACGCGAAGGGATATCGCTGTTGTCTAACTTGATTCTACCATTTGCCTGCTTCTCGTAGTAGATATGATAGTTGTCCAGGAAAGACTTCGGATCCACCCGGTCGGCAGCGGCAAAACTCTCATTACCATCCATTCGGTATTGGAATACGGTAATCTTTCCCGTCATCATCAACCTGAAGATGGTGGTAAAGAGATTCATCTGATTCCCCTTTGGCTCTACTGGATAATAGAGCGCAGCATTGGCTTCATTGTTGAGATCCAGTTCACGGTAGATATCTCTTCTCCAAACCACGTCCTCTTCCATCGGGAGAGCAGTAGGAAAGGAGATCTGCGCACGCAGGGTTGGAGTATCGCCATTCTGCTGCGCCGCTTTCTTCTGTGCTGCCGCCTGCCTGCGGGCCTCAGGTTGTGCCCAGATGCCCTGCACCATTCCCAAGAGCAGGAACAAGAACAATATCTTTTTCATTGACTTTGATTTTTAAATTTGAAAACTCCGTTATTACTTTACGATAACTTCCATTGCCGAAGGCAGGGTTCGCATGATGCCGTCGGGACCTACAGCTCTGATATGAGAGATGTAGAAACGACGGTTGCGATACAGCTTTCTGAACTCCTCACGCTGCCTGTCCGAGAAACTGGCTCCAGCAGAAGCCAGCGGAATGGCATTACCCATATTGTCGAAGAAGACGGTTTCGAAACCTACTACCTTGAAAGGAATATCCAGAAGTCCATCGTCGATGGCTGCATGAATGCCCGTGGCACCCATCAGATTGGCCTTTGCCAAACCGCCACCTCTGAATCTGTCTGTTCCCATTGCGATATAAGCGGTAGGATCTGGCAATTTTCTGACATGGAAAACAAAAGGCGGCAGCGATCGAACCTGTCCCTTATCTCTTGCCGTTACATGAATGGTAACATCCTTGCCAACGGTAGATGGAGTCGCCACGAAATGACCGTTGCCTTTTGATACGAACGAGCCACCACTCATAGAGGCAGAGATGGCATTCGCCGGAACACCCGGCACACTGATACTGATAGGATTGGCATAACCTGCATAAAGCACATTCATCAGGTCAGCTGCCACGGTAGCAGAATTCGGAACAGGCAATACGGTATATTTCTGACTGAAGTTACGACGGATTTCCTCACCCTCCTTGCCTTTCATCAGAATATAGCCATTAAACTGATGTTCTCCTACCCCACCAGCCGTAAAGCTATATCTACCATCAGCAGCCTGAAGCCGACTGCCATTGACATAGATTTCAGGGCGCTGGGTACTGTCTATAGCCGCCATCACCACCTGTGAGTTGAATCGCTCACCCGCATAAAGGGTCGTCTTTTCAGGAATCACGAAGGCATTCATCTCACTCACATTCAGTTCCATGAGTTTCACATCCTTCTTCTCATCGCCCTTCCGCGGTTCATCCTGCAAGCTTCTCTTCACCTTCTCCACCAACGACTTTCCCTTGACACCGAGCTCCTCTTCAGTAGGAGTATTCAGTGCCAACATAGCCATCAAGACGACATACATCAGATTGATCATCTTCTGGCGTGGTGAAATCGGTCTTTTCTTTATTGCCATTTATTTTTCTTTTAAGTTTGCGGTCATCGCTGCAATCATACGTGCATAGATGCTGTTCAGTTGCTCTATCTGCTGAGCCATCTTCCGGGTCTGCTCATTGATCTGGTCGATGGTACCAATCTGCTGACTGGCACTTTTCAACTGCATCTCATAAACCTTGGTAATACCGGTAAGCGTGCGGTTCAGGTTTTCCATCTCCTCACTGTCACGAGTCAGACGGGAGCTCTGTTCATTAACCTTACCAAGGGTATCTACCAGATTCTTCAGTTCATCCACATAGCTGCTCTGCACTTTCTGCATTTCCTCAGAAGCTACCTGCATTTCTGCCAAGGCATCCGGCTGAACTATTGAGGAAGCCTGGTTGGCAACACCAGCAATTGGAGAAGAAGATGCTCCTATGGTAGAAGCAGCCACATTCTTGTCCTGGTATTCTACCTTACCCGTCTCCAGATATTCCTCCGTTACATGAGTAGGAAGCTCTCTGCCATCAGCAGTCTTATCAAAAGGACGGTCGAAAGCAGACAGGAAGAACACGATAATCTCAGTGCCCATTCCCAGGAAGATCATCAGTTTGGCTCCGGGAAGATGCGTCAACGTGAAGAGAGTACCTGCAATAACGATACTCGCACCCCAACTATATGCATAGTTCAGGAAAGTTTGTCCCGGAACGCTATCCATCCACTTCTGCAGACGATATACAATATTATATTTACTATAGTCACCCATTTTGATTATCTCCTATTCTTATTTCTTGAAGGTTTCTGCTTGGCACTCGATGTGGTAGCCAGACTTCTTACACAGCGGAATCCGATATATGAGCGTGGCTGGTTCTGGTATTCCCAAGAGCGCCATGCCGAGCGGATAAAAGATTCCGGGTCTTTCCAGGAACCACCTCTTACACTCTTTTTCTTCAACCGGTAAGGATCTTCCTTGGCTGCATTGTATTTCAGGTCAGGATTCAGATCATTCATCGCATCCACTCCTGCCTCCGTATAAACGGTGCTGGTCCATTCAGCCACATTACCAGCCATATCATAGAGCCCGTTCGAGTTGGGTGAATAAATACCCACCTTACTCGTTATCAGGTTACCATCCTTGGTATAGTTACCCCTATCTGGCTTGAAGTTGGCATAGAAACATCCATCTCCATTCTTTACGTCAGCATTGTCCCAAGGGAACTCACTCTGATTCTTTCCTCTGGCAGCAAACTCCCATTCTGCCTCTGTTGGCAGACGGTAACGCTGCACGAACCTTGCCTCCGGTCCCAAACCTTTCAGAAGGTAGTCGGTACGCCAGGCACAGAAGGCATTCGCCTGCTCCCAGGTGACACCCACAACAGGATAGTCGTTGTAGGCTGGATTACTGAAATAGCTTCTCAGATAAGTTTCATTATCTGAGTTGCGGAAATCATTCACCCAGCAAGTTGTATCCGGATAGATATTCACGATATAAGTATTGAGGAAATCCCACGGACCGCTCAACGGGCGGTTGATGGTCTCTCTCACCACTCTACCCTCATCATCATAATAAGCAGTATCCTTCGAAATCATCACCACCTCATCAGGATTTATCTGGATATCTGTATTCAGACTGCGCTCCTGCGGATTGATTCGGTTACGGCGAAGGGCTGCTGCAGTATAATCATAGATTTCATACTTATAGTTGAGCTGGCGCCAATCAATCAGCTTCTCACCGGTCACCGGATTCACATTGTAGAGACTTTCTATCGCACGCAGTTCATCCTCATTCGGCTTTCTTGGCAAAGGCTTCTTCCAGTTAACCTGCGGAGGAACCGGGTCGCCATTCTTGTCTTCGGTAATCATATAGGTCTCATCACCGGCATAGGCAGGATCGGCAAGACGGGTACGAAGGATGGAATCGCGTACATAAGCAACAAACTGCTTGTACTCAGAGTTCGTAATCTCAGTATCATCCATCCAGAAACCATCTACGGAAACATCCTTACGGGGAGTTTTAGTACCCCATAGAGAATCCTGAGTCTCAAGACCCATCTTCAGGAAACCACGGTTCACCTTTACCATTCCGTAAGGTGTAGGCTCCACGAACCCTCTTCCACTTACGCCCACAACTTCTCCTCCTCTACCTGCCATGGAAGTAGATTTGGCACTGAAACAGCCACTCAGGGAGAGCAGTGCTACAAGTGAGCAGAAGAGTCCTAATATTTTCTTCATTTCAATATTCATATTCTTGATGATATACTATAGTATTCTAACACTTTGATGTTTGTTCTTTCCTTTTTTGGCAAAGCTGATCTCAGTCTGGTATCCTATGAAGAGTTCATGACTACCATTGCCCGCATTCAACTTCGACGTATAGCACTCATAACTGTACCCAAGCATCACCCCATGAAAAGTACCTCCCAATAGAAAGGTCACAGAATGATCAGGACTATAGGTGAGTCCACCATACAAATGCTTTCCCTCGTGCTGATATACCAGCCGCCCGGTAACATCGCCTCGCCACGCCGTACCATCATACCTGACAAGAGCAGATGACTTTATAGATAAAAACGGATTTCTCAGTTGAATATTGTATCCACCAGTCAAATAATACGTTGCATCAATCTTAAATTCATTTGATTCACCCAGATTGATCGTAGGAGAGGTAAGATGCTGCCCTGAAAATCCCACATACCAATTACGATGAATGAAATAGAGACCCAAGGCAAAATCCATTCCGCTTCCCTCTACATTTGTCGTAGCAAAAGCAGGGTCGCCCGATTCTCCAGCATCTACCTTGCTGCCATCAAAACTCTCACTCAGCATACCTCCCTGCAATCCGATGCTCATCTTTCCTCCCCATATCTTCTTTTTATAAGCATACTGCAGGCTAAGACGCTGGTGGGTAAAGAGACCTATCTGGTCATTCATCAGCGAAACGCCCACACCCTGCTGATGATTGAAAAGCAGGAAAGGCATATCTGCTGCCAGATACATCGTACGGGGATTGTGTTCGAATCCAGCCATATCAAGAGCGTAAGCAGCCGTAACATTCAGTTTTGCCTGCTTACCCACTGCTGCAGGATTGAAGGATGACTCCATGTCGAAATAATGACTGAAGGATGGATCATACTGCGCTCTCGTACAGAGCACGCCTGCCAGCAAAAAACATAATATGATGATTCGTCTTAACACAATGTAATAACGTAAATTATCGCAGAATATTATATATAAGGTGATGATTGAGGAAACATCCGGGCAGATATGAGATGAAAAAGGAACAGAAAGAAGATGAAAAAGGCTGCTCTCCGTGTAGAGAACAGCCCTATCATCGACTTTTAATATTCGTCGTCATTCCAGAGGAATATTAGGGCTGAATACCAAGCACTTATAGTCTTCCAACTTTTATATTGAACATTTTATTAAGGAGTAAAAGTCGCTAAAAGGCTTTTCTAAACCTATCTTGCAACTCCTTGATTCGCTCTAAAAGTTTTTCGAAAGATAAAGTCTGACCATAGATAAAGTGGTTACACATCTCTGCATAATCACCTTCCCAATCCTTCATCAACTCTTGCCTAGGAACGAAATCAATCTCACTAGGCATCAACTTAGAATAATCTACATACCCAACAGCATAGTATATGGAACGATGCTTAACTATACGCTCATACAAATCAATATCCTGCAGGGCTTGTTTGCCAAATCCTGTATCCATCAAGCGTTCGAGATCATAAAGATGTCTAGACATTCGGACATGACGAGGAGTCTGTTTCTGAAACTCCTCACATAGCAAGAATGCCTTCTCCAGGAATGTTCGTGTAGGCACAACTGTCCTTATAGTAGCTGTAGCCGCCTCATCTTCTCCAGGGAAAGTCTGCTCAATATATGATGAAATCAAACGGTCTTCCGTAGGCTCATTCATAGACAAGCAACTAATCTCTATCTTTACTCTTGGCGGAATATACTCTATCGTATGACCAAGCATAGACTCATAATGAACGAGAATGACAGATGGGTCCTTATCACTTGCAACGGGACTTGCCTTACCATCCTCATCAATTTCCTCTACTACATTTTCTATATGGTATCCTTCCACACCAAGTTTCTTTAGATTTTCATCCAACTCTGCTGAAACTGTATCAAGAAAATACCTACGTGCCTTCTTGCGAAGTTTTTCACGCTGATTCTTTGTCGTCTTCTCTATACCGAAGAATTCATGGCTTACAGATAAGTCTATATCCTCACTGAATCTTTCTATCAAATTCCATCCTTTACTGAGACTTGTACCTCCCTTAAAGATGAGTTGATCTGCACATGAACATTTGAAAAGAGCGTTGAGCACCACAGTTACCCACCAGTCCTTTTCAATTGCAACCTGATTAATACGAAACTTCTCTTCCGCACGTTGCAACATTGCTATTCGTTCATCTATTGTGTGATTTAACCAAAGTGTCATAATGCTCGTTTTTATCTATTATATCAGTTATCAGCTTTCTCATCCATACTGGCATGAGAGTAAGGTCTTGTACAAACAAGTCTTTATGTTCCTCTTCATTGACCAATTTTCTTATGGTAGAGAGTTCTTGATTACCTACATTCTTTTGTCCTAATGTTCTAAGAGCTTGTACAAGAAGCGCTGCCAACACTGTCTGAAAAGCAAAGTTCTTAGGAACACTTCTCTTCAACTCTATAGTCCGATTTCCAAGAGTCAAGACTCTTCCACTTCCCGATGTCAGATAAGTATATTTTGTAGGCACCTGTGTTGAGAGTCCAAGTTTGTTGAGCGCTGTAACTCCTGAAGGTTGTATTTGTACCTTATCTCGCTGGGCTATAGCCATCACCATTTCATCTATTGATGGATAGACTATCCCAAATCGGGTATTCTTAGGGCGAAGATAAACCCCATTAGCTAATCGAACTATATTTCCCTTTTTTTCTTCTACAGAAAGTGCACGACTTACCACCTTCTCATTATCATTGATGTCAGAGAAGTCTGAGATGAAGAGAATCTGCCCTTCACTTGTCTCGTATATACGGTTTGCTATTTCTGCCATATCGTTTTCTTTCTTTAATGGTGCAAAAATACAAAAAATCAGCGATATGTGTAACACCCCGCCGATTTAATTAACTTTTTTTATGTAGAAAACTTTGCAAATATTTTCCACAATCACTTATTTTTATTCACTCTTAGCTGTCTGTGGTACTCACGGCTCTTGCGTTGTAGTTCTTCCTTATGACTGGCATAATATCGACGTTGATACTCTTTTTTCGTGGCAGTTTTTCACTCTTTAAGAGACATACAGGCAAATTCTCCGAATGAATCTGGATACTGCTTGATTATTGCAGTAAAGACTGCGGACAAGACCTGCACGACAATGGAGTTTCCGGCTCGCCAATATAGAGAATAGTCAGAAGTCTTACGATGACGACCATTTATAAACATAAGTTTCGCTATTTGTTCTTTTGTGTAACCTTCTTTACCTCAAATCCGCAACCTATAGGATTTAGTGGGATTTTGGTTTCAAAGCGACAAAATTCATTTTATAGTACATATTTCTTGCACAACAGAAATGTCGCAGACACTAAATCCCCTTACTCCATAAAGCGACTTGAGGTAATACGCTGGTTTAACCAGAAAAGCATGGTCTTTAACCAAAGTCTGTCTTGAACAGGTTGGCATAAGTATTGTTGTCTGAGTAAAAGGTTCAATACATGCCTGCGTGATGTCTTAATCCATTTTGCAGGAACAGAGATGAACTTGAAAACAAAGGCCTTGATCCTGCTGGTGGCACGCAATCCAAATTCACGAGTTTTCAATCTCTGCATAATAGCTTTGTAGAAGTTTCTGATGAGAGCTGTCATAAGCAGGAATACAGTATTCTGTGCCATGAACGATTTTGGCAATCGATTCCAGCCAAAGCCATTGTTCATGTCATCGAAGATGCGTTCCTTGCCACCACGAAGATTGTAGAATTCCACGATGTCTCTTACACTCGACTTGTAATCGTTAGTCAGTATACATCTGTAGGTATATTCGCCTTCCCAAATGTCAAGGTCTCCCTCTATTCGCCTTTGTCTCTGTATGACAAGACGATACGGTTTCCCTTTCCATTTCTCAACAAGGATGGAATTCTGCTCAAACTCAATACCGTTGATTTCAACAGTTTTCCATCCAGTCAAGGCAAACATGGAATCATAGAAGGAAGAGCACCTGTTGGCACGAATATAAAAATGCTTGCAATGAGCCTCTATCATATCTACGATTTCCTCCGAGCATGAGCCGCAATCCATGCGGGCACGGGATATATATACTTCCGATGACTCCAGTCGCTTGAAGATTCTTTCCAAAGTCTCTCTTTGGTTGAAGCGCACGTTTGTGTTACCGTCTCTATTTTCAATACCAACAATCATGTCGTTAATGACAGCTACGCCTGGACTATAGCCCAAGAACTTCTTGTAGGTTGGTTTTGCATCATACTTCTCTGTTTCGATGAACTGATGGGCAAAGTCAAAATCATACTCTTGATCGGATTTCAATTGGCCAGTAGCAAGCAGGGCATTAACCAGTAAGCAGTTCATCTTGTCTGCAGTATTGAAATCATAGGATTTGCCAGAAGCAGACTTATAGGTGATGCTCTTAAAAGTCAGTTCTTCGATAGCACGTAATATGGTGTCTGCGCTGCAAGTGCGAAGAGTTGGATGAAGAGACAAATGTTTCATCAAGTGAGTTGTAACATCCTCAATACATGAGCCACCACAAAGATATACGCACATCAGAGAGCGTAGAATCTCGCTATATTGATAACCAAACATAGTGCATCTCAATCCCAAGGAGGAATCTATGGTTTGAGCTAAAAGAGCATCAAATTGCTCCATAATAGAAAAAATTCCCCCAAAAGGAGTGAGTTTCTCGGATTTTATTTGTATCTTTGCCATGTCATATTAGAGTTTTGCTTGTCTTCTTTTCGCAACACTAAGGTAAGTGAAAATTCTGACATGGCAAAATCCTGGGTAACTTTTTGTTGCTCAGGCACTTATAAATAATGTTAAATATAGTGTTGCGGAATTAAGAAACATGAAAAAAAACAGAAAAAAGCAAATCGTAGTTTTGTGTATAGCTTTAGTTTGCATCTTCATCTTGGTGTTCTCATTGTCCCATAAATCAGCTACAAAAGGTAGCGCGAATCCTCCATTAACAGATGTTTTGACTGATAGCATTTCTCAGATTGTCTCGGCTTGTCCTGGTGAAATTGGTGTGGCGGTTATTATTAATAACACAGATACGGTTAGTGTTAATAATAAAAGCATTTATCCTATGATGAGTGTATTTAAGGTTCATCAGGCATTAGCTCTTTGCAATGATTTTGACAAAAAAGGCCTTTCCCTTGATACCTTGGTAAAGATAAATAGGGAAAAACTTGATCCAAAGACATGGAGCCCTATGATGAAAGATTATTCAGCACCAGTTATATCGTTGACAGTAAGAGATCTGTTGCGCTATACTCTTTCCCAGAGCGACAATAATGCAAGCAATATCATGTTTAAGAATATGCTCAATACTGCACAAACAGACAGTTTTATAGCGAAACTCATACCACGTTCGAGTTTTCAGATAGCTTATACAGAAGAGGAAATGTCCGCTGACCATGACAAAGCTTACTCTAATTACACATCTCCTCTTGGTGCTGCAATGTTGATGAATCGTTTGTTTACAGAAAGTCTTATCAGTAATGAGAAACAAGATTTCATTAAGAATGCATTGAAAGAATGTAAAACAGGTATAGATAGGATAGTAGCTCCACTTCTTGATAAAGAAGGGGTTGTAATAGCACATAAGACAGGTTCTGGTAATGTCAATGAAAATGGTATTCTTGCAGCTCAGAATGATGTAGCCTATATATGTCTGCCTAATAAGGTCTGCTATACCTTAGCTGTATTTGTTAAGGATTTCAAGGGAAATGAACCACAAGCGTCACAATTTGTTGCGCATATATCAGCGGTAGTATATTCTTTATTAATCAATACTGCGTTAAATTAATATTTAATCGTCTGTAAATCAATAACTTATATTAAG
>ERZ1026943.158-NODE-158-length-44459-cov-10.806279_pt1 | contig 44459 bp, 39 predicted proteins | sample MGYA00519461_ERZ1026943 | MGnify/ENA primary metagenome ERZ1026943 (study PRJEB26926, sample SAMN06164617) | human gut metagenome | biome: ENVO:00009003; feature: ENVO:2100002; material: ENVO:00002003 | host: Homo sapiens | place: USA | collected 2012 ...
CTCGTCTTTTGTTCTTAGAGGAGGGAGCGAGGTTATGTTTTGGGAACCCCAAAACGCCTCGCTCCACCATGAGGGCGAAGAAATTTTGCTCCCAACGGTTGCAGAAAGTGAGTGTACCAACTGTAGGCAGTGCATAGAAATATGTAAATAGATTTGTCAGGTGTAGTTTATTCTTCCTTTATTTGCACAAAAGTATGTTTTGAGTGTTATAAAAAATAAAAAAATGCACTATTACGTTGATACTTTTGTATTTTTGCACTCAGTTATCTTGGACAGCAGAATTTGAAACACTGAAAATCCGTAATCTGTCTATATGTAAAATCTTTAAATTTGGATTATTATGACTAAGAAGTTTTGGTTAATAGCACTCATCGTAGCTTGCACTGTTGTATTTGGCAGTTGCGATAAGTCTGAGGAATTGAGTGTTGAGCAATGTAAGTTGGATATGAATCTATTCAACCAAACCTATACTGTTAATGATGAGGGGTGCTGTGTGCTAAAAGGGAGAAAGCCAATAGCAGCAGAAGAAATACAGAGTAAGGTCAAGGGCTATGGTTGGGAGAGTATTGCCACTTATGAGGTACAGGAAAACGGAAAGTTGAGCAAGGAGGAATTTTGGAAAGACAGATTTGGTGGCAGCCCTACACACTTTTGGTTTGAGACATCACAGCAAGCTTTTAGTTATTTTTATAGTGATGCCTTGCCAGCCTTTTGTTTCAGTCGTGTATCATGGACTTATGACATGGACAAAGGCTTCATACTGTTTGGCAGCAACAAGCAGACAACAGACAGCAGATACATGCAGATTCTTAAGCTTGACGAGTCGAATGGCAAGACCTTAATGTACACCATACAAAAATTGGGAGCGACGAGTGATGGCAGCAATGGTTACAAGTCTATATATGGCATGATTGTATATAAACGCATGACCGAAACCGATTTGGAAATGATGAAGAAAAGTTACACGTATGATACGGATATTGACCGTTCTGTTCCCGACAACTGCAAGTTTAAGATTAAGGCATACTATGCAGAAGACGACAAAGACAACACAGACCCTGTGTTTCAGACCTTCTGCCTTGTAACATTTGAGCTTACCGATGAATATGGTTTCAACTCTTCAGATAATGCCTATTACAACTACTACGATTCAATTACTTGGACGAGTGATTGTCGTGATATGCCAGATAGCTTTGGAATCATGGAACGTAAGACAAACTGTTTGAATACTTCCTATTGGTGGAGCACATACTTCTTCACGCCTCATGACAATACTATTGTCTATGCCAATGGCTATAAAGATGGCCGTATTGTCTATCAAGCCCGAAAGAGGCTCTATTTGGTGAATGATGGATTCTTTGGTTACGATTGGGATAACGTAAGGTATAATTCCAAGAACCCCGAACTAACAGAATATTGCTTGCTGGACAAGAGCCGTGAGTTTATCCTAACTCCACCTACTGCCTACAAAGAAGACATTACAAAACCGTATGCAGAGTTACGTATTGTACTGAAAGGAGCAAAAGACAAAAACGACAAGGAATATATGTTAGGCGTGCTTGAACGTGAAAGAGAAGGTCTGTTGAAGATTATGGACCAGTACTATGAAGCACATAGTACTATAAAAGAAACAGAAAAGGCTTCGCTGTGTAAAACGTTTAAGGCACTACCCGAAGATGCTGATATTAAAGCATATTGGCGTACAAAACATTCTCGCATGGTACTGATACTTAAAACTGACGGGGAAGACCCTATAAACAGTGAATACTATGTGCATGCGGAACCAATTAAATGATAAATAAGTTTAATGTGGACAACAATAGTCATAAGGCGAAGTTAATCTTTGTTTTATGACTATTGTTTTTTTGCACCAACATAGTGTGGTTTCATTTTTATTTTGTATTTTTGCAACTGTAAAGAGTTGTTAGGCAAAGCAAACATATGCATATTGCAGAAGTTGTGACTATTGCCAAATCATTACCTCTATTGAGGTTGAACACTTATAAATCGCTCATTTTAAGCTATTCAGCAGATTATAGAAGAATTTTTCGGAAAAATACTACCCAACGGTGTGGAGATTTTTTCGAAAACCGAAGGCTCGACCTTTTATTTCCAAAGCCCGCTGCCATACCTTTGCACCTGCACGATAACGGTTGATGCCAAAAGGAAAGACCATGTGGAGGAAAGAAAATCAGAGCGGCAAATGAAAATATAAACTTCACGGAAGTTTTTGGACTGCACGATTATCGCATACTCATTTCTGAGAAATGGATACAATTACTGTCTTGCAAATGTTTTTAGGAAAATGGAAATCGCACACAAGAATGGCACAGCCTTCAGAGAAATTCCGGTGAAAGAAGAGTATGGCTTGTCCATGCTTCTTGCATCGGGTTTTCTCCAAGGCTGTGCAGCCAAGCATGAAAGTGGTCGTTGAGGTTTACATCAATGACTTCTTTCTTGTGGTGGAGTATGCAAACAAAATTGTACGGCAAATCAAGGAATGGTGTTTATTTTGATCGGTTAGCCTGCAACCGACAAAAAGAAACACTTTTCCTCATGCCGTACTACTGAGACATGAAAGGGTGGCGTGCCACTGTTTCATGTCGTTTGGATTGTGCGATAAAAATGGAACTGCGAGTTGTGGCTATAAAAATCAGCCGTTGTCAGAACGGCAAACAAAGAAAAGTCCTTGGCAGTATAGTCTTGAAGTATTTCAAGGCATACCGCCAAGGATTTTTCTTGCCGTGCCATAGTCGGAGGAAGTTAGTCTGAGGTACGAGGACTGTCTTTCTTCGACGACGGCTGACTTTTATACAAAACACACGAAAGGATGAGAATATGCAAACGAAATAGACCATTCAAAAAACAGAAACCATTGCCACATATGTTTGAATGGATTGAAATGGAAATAGCAAAGAATAGAGAAGAATATGGTTTAATGAAAACAGATTTATCCAAGCAAAAAATCGAGGATAAAAAATCTTAAAACATTCTTTATCCCCGATTAAATATCGTACCTTTGCAAACGAAAGAGTTCTTTGGATGGTTATGCAAATCACAGCAGGATGCTACATTCTGTTTATTTCTAATTCGTAACCTCTTCTTTTTATGAGATAAAAACTTATCTCATTCTCAATCACTTATAAAAAATACGTACTTTCGGGTGTTGAAAATCTGTGTCTGTGTCCCTTTCTGGAAGATAACTCCTCCACCATCCAGTCCGAACGCAACTCCTCCCTGGAAGTCGATAACTGCCATCAGGTTAGCCGGCAATATTCTAGGCTGGGTAGGGGTGAACCGGTTGTTTTGTATGATAAATGCCTGACTATTATAGCCGATTCCGTTACCATAGTATAACAGGTGATTATTCTTGCTGTAATATAGGAAACTTTTCCATGTTATCGGTAATGGAGAAGTCTTATAGACGCCTAGGGCCTTTCTGCCATCTGCGGAGAAAAGATAGAGTCCGTTTTTTCTTAATCCAGCCATCTTGCTTTTGCCAATAGGACACAGGGAGTAAACTCCTTTCTGAAGAAGGGAGAAAAATTGTTCGTCTTCCTGTTTTCCGTACATATAACCCTTGTTGTCGGTGGCAAAGATTTTGTCACCTAGTCTGAATAGGGAGATGATGCGGTCTTGATTGATCTTGGAAACTTTGCCGTTGGAATCTATATATTGTTCGATATAGAATTTACCCGTGTGATAGTCGTAATATTGAAGGGCGTTTCCTGCTCCTATCCACATTCCACAGGTAGCTGGTAATGTTTTTATAACATTATTATTATAGAGTGAATGATCATTGCCTGACTGATGGGTATAAGGATAAAACAGTACACCATCGTATCTGATAATCCCGTCAGGAGTGCTGAGCCATGCAAAGCCCTGCTTGTCAAAGACAATATGGTTTATGGTGCCACTGTTCAGTCCCAGTCGGTAGTCGATGATTCTGAACTCGTCTTTTGCGCATATTGTGATGCTCATCATGCAGAGCATTAGCCCTAGGATAATCTTTAGTTTGTATTGTCTTATGATAGCCATTTCTTGTTGATTATTTTATGGTTACTGAAGTTTGATTGTGAAACAGATGCAAAAGTACAAAAAAAATCTGATATAGTGAGCTTTCTTTGCATAAAATAACTCAAAAGAAAAAGCAGAGACCCTTCAGGTTGAGAGTCTCTGCTTTGCTGTGTATGAGATCCTTAGTTTAAAGGTCTCCATTAAAGACAAGATGATTCTTCAGGTTGATTAATAACCAGGATTCTGGGTCAGCTTGTCGTTGTTCTGAATCTCATCATGTGGGATAGGCCAGAGCCATCCCTTCTTGGAATCGAAATTACGGGTTGCTTTCTTTTCTGTTTCGAACACCCACTTGGATGGGTTGGTTGGGTCTGAGAGCTTGTCCTTGACATAGCCGTAAACATCGTGTACGAGAGATTCATCTTTCCAACGGAGCATGTCGGTGTAGCGGGTGCCTTCCATGAAGAACTCTACACGACGTTCATGACGAAGAATCTTGCGTAATTGCTCTTGTGTCAGACCGGTACCTTCGGCATCTTCAATTTTTGGCATATTCACGCGTGCTCTTACCTTGTCAATCAGATCGAAAACTTCCTGACTGGTATTTCCCAGCTCGATTAAAGCCTCGGCGCGCATCAGAAGAATGTCTGCGTAGCGGAGAACAATCTGGTTCAGACCAACATTGTAAGAGTCGGTTCCCTTGATATCTGCATACTTGCGAGGACGGGTTCCACAAGGTACCTGGTCGTTTGCAGGGATGAATGTGCCAGAAGCACACTGTGAACCTGGCAATACGATGCTGGCAGCCATACGAGGGTCGCGATTCTTGAAAGGATCCTGAGGGTTGTAGCCACTGCCTGCATCGGTGATGGCTTTACCATTGGTCATATAGTAAGAGTCGATCATGTCGGCAGTTACGTTTGGTGTAGGCCAATCTACGAATGAAAGACGTGCACTAGGCCAAGGCTGAGCCTGAGAATTCTTGATATATTGGATATCGAAGATAACCTCACAGTTGTTCTCGTTGCTTTCATCGAATGTCATTCCATAATCAGGATAGAGGCTATATACGTTCAGATCCATTACCTGCTTGGCTGCTTCGGCAGCTTCTGTCCATTTCTCGTTGTAGAGCAAGATGCGGCATTTTTGTGCGAGAGCTGCACCCTTGGTTGCACGGCCAACGTCTGAACCACTGTAGCTCTCTGGCAGCACAGCTGCAGCATCGTTTAAGTCCTGAATGATGGCATTAAGTACCTTTTCCTTGGAGTCGCGAGGAACTTTGGCAGTCTCTAAAGTCTGGTCGCCCAGAATCAATGGCACGTCACCGAAGAAAGTAATCAGGTCGGAGTAGGCATAGGCACGAAGGAATTTAGCCTCTCCCGCCATCTGCTTTTTGGTCTCCTCGCTAGCTGTTGCCTTCTCAAGGTTCAAGAGGAAGGTGTTGGCGCGGATGATGGTCTGATACTGTTGTGTCCACTTGGCATTTGGTCCCCAACTGGATGAGTTGGTTTGCCATTCGCCAATTTCTCTGGAACCTTGCCATGAGTCCTGGCAGTATGCATCGTCTGACATAAAGTCCTGCTGAAACCAGAATGCCACTGTGGCAATAGGTGGAAGTGAGCTGTAGATTCCTACTAGGCCCATCTTGCACTGGGTATCGTTCTCGTAAAATGTATTTGGTGACAATCTATCCAATGGCTCGCGGTCTAGAATGTCGCTCTTGCAGCTGCCTAATGATACCAACAATAAGCCTGCTGCTATATATTTTAATGCTTTCATAACGGTCTGTTCAATTAAAAGTTTACACTAAGTCCTACTGTATAAATACGTGTCTGTGGATAAGCTTCTGCACGTGTCTCGCCTGTCTCCTGCTCAGGGTCAAATCCCTTGTAGCTGGTGAATGTCAGGGCGTTCTGAATGCTGCCGTAGAGGCGGATCTTGCAAGCACCAAGGGCTGGAAGCAACTTCTTGTCGAAGGTATAACCTAGCTCGATGTTCTTCAGACGCAAGTAAGAAGCATCCTCCATATAGAAGGTAGAGTGGATGTTGTTGCGGGTTCCGTCGTTTGTGAGACGTGGATATTTATTACCTGGATTCTCCGGAGTCCAGCGATCCAGCCACCAGTCACCCATATTGGCAAAACCACTGAAGCAGGTAGCAATCTCATAATAGGTATAACCATCAATTCCAGCTACTCCCTGCCAGAACATATTGAAGTCCCAGTTTTTCCAATCCAGGTTTACAGACCATGCGTATGAGAGGTCAGGGAACTGTTTACCGATAACCTTGCGGTCGTTGTCGAGATCAACAATGCCGTCACCACTCAGATCCTTGTACTTGATGTCACCTGGCTGAGGGTTGAAATCATTTACTCGAACCACTCCTTCTTTCAACTGATACTGGCGGTCTTTGTGTGCGATGGTAGGATCGCTGTTGTTTTGCCAGGTGAAGTCGCTGATCTGATAGATTCCATCCTGTACATAGCCATAGAATGAGTTGATGGCATACCCCTCTTTCTGTACTTTTGGCGAGTTGATGATAGGGCTGGCACCATTAAGATCGGTAATCTTGTTCTTGATGTGAGAGAAGTTGGCATTGGTCTTCAGCTTCAATCCATTGGCAAATATCTTGTTGTAGCCGAGTGTCAACTCAAAACCCTTATTCTCCACCTTACCTACGTTGGCGTATGGACGACTCAGATTACCCATAGTCAATGGGATTGGGGTCTGCATCAGGATATCATCTGTCTTCTTGATGAAGTAATCGAATGTTGCCCAGATTCCATTGCTGAAGTTCACATCGAAACCGAGGTCGGTTTGTGTGGTTGTCTCCCAGGATACATTCTTGTTGGTTAGGTCTCTGATAGCTACACCTGATGCCAATGTACCTCCGAATGAGTAATTGTTGCCGGTAGAGAGAATGTCGCTTCCTACATAGTAAGAGTTGATATTCTGGTTTCCGAGCTTACCCCAAGATGCACGGAGTTTCAGCATGTCGAGCCAAGAGCGGGTATCCTTCATGAATTTCTCTTCGGTCATTACCCAACCTGCTGAGAATGAAGGGAAACTGCCCCACTTGTTGCCCTTGGAGAAGCGTGATGAACCATCACGGCGAACATTTGCCTCAAAGAGGTACTTATTGTCATAATTGTAGTTGATGCGGCCGAAAACAGACTGCAAGCCGAGGTCGTAGTGACCGGAGTTGTTGGTCTGTGAGGATGCATCGCCCAAGTTGAGCTCACGCTGTGTATTGTTGATGAAACCAGAACGGTATCCAGAGTTCCATTTCCAGTCGAAGTATTCTTCAGAGTAACCTACCATCGCTCCTACTGTATGCTTGCCGAAGGTATGGTCATAGCGCAACAGACCTGTTAACAGAGTCTGAATGTTTGTGGTGTTTGTAACGGTCAGGTTAGAAGCCAAACTCTTGGTAGAACCATCGGTGTTGGCAAGGGTTACATTGGCATTGAATGCATTATTGTCGATAAACTCGGCATTGTAACCATATGTAATCTGTGCGCTGAAACCGTTGAGGAATTTATATTCTGCCTCTACCTGGCCATTGAAGGTATGGCGTTTCTGCTTGGTGGTACTACCTTCCATGGCTTCACCTAAATAGTTGCGCTCACCGTTCAATGCCACCCATTGACCTGCTGTATTCTTTACAGGATAGATAGGTGCGTTTGTTGAATACCAGATGGTGCTCCAGAGGTCTGTTGGTTGTGTCTTGTTGCCAAGGTTTCCTGCCAGGCGGGTAGATACACGCAAGTTCTTGTTGAGGAAGTAAGAATCAAGATTGGCACGGAAGTCTGCCTTGTTATAATCTGTGCACTTCAAGATACCTTCTTGGTCGAGGTAACCGAACATGACGGCATACTGGAACGCATCAGAACCACCACTTACGTTGACACGGTGATTCTGCATGTGGGCAGTACGATAGTAAATATCAAAGTAATTGTTGTTTGGGTACATTGGGTCTGTACCATCCTTGAACTTAGCCAGTTCTTCATCAGAATACTTGATAGCCTGTCCTATGTTCTGGCACATCTCATTATATAAGGTGGCATATTCGTAGGAGTTCAGTGTCTTAGGCAAGCGGGTTGCTTCCTGTACGCCATAGTAGCCGGTATAAGATACACTGGCTTTGCCTGATGCTCCCTTCTTTGTCGTGATGAGGATTACACCATTGGCAGCTCGGTTACCGTAAATAGATGCAGAAGCTGCATCCTTCAGTACGGAGATGCTCTGGATTTCGCTGGCATCTACATCGCTCATGTTGCCTGGGAAACCATCAATCAAAACCAGTGGGTCACTGTTGTTGAGCGTTCCGACACCACGGATGTTGATGTTGGCACCATCGGCTCCTGGCTGACCTGATTTCTGGAGGGCATACACACCTGAAGCTGTACCCTGCAGCAGGGTAGAAGAATTGGTAATAGGACGATCGCCCATATCTTCTACAGATACGCTGGATACGGCACCTGTCAAGTTGGCTTTCTTCTGGGTACCATAACCTACGACAACGACTTCGCCTAAAGTCTTGTTGTCTTCGTACATGGTAATCTTGATGTTGCTGCGGTTATTGATGTCAACAACTTGATTTTGGTAGCCGATGTAAGACACCTGTAATTTTTTGCCCGTAACATTGTTAAGGGTAAAATTACCATCCAGGTCGGTAACGGTCGCATTCTTTGTGCCCTCCACCTTGACTGTTGCACCGATGATAGGGTCACCATTGTTGTCAAGAACTTGACCTTTGACGGCTTGGTTCTGCTGAACTACATTCATTGGAATAATCTCTGCCTGCATTTGAATAGGTGTAGTACCTAATACAATAGTGGCGAGAACCGAAGAAAGCAAAATTTGCTTTCTGGATAGTTGTAATGTTTCGGTAATCATGTTAGCTCTATTTTATTTTGTTTATACTATATTTGGTTTATTTTTCCCTTGGCAAAGATAGAGCTTTTTGTGTTATGTTGTTTTTGGGAATGGACTTTTTTTTCTCTTGATTACGAAAAACGCCCCTTTTTGTCCGAAAGAAGGGCAAAAAGAGGCGTTTTTTAGCTTCATTTATTATTTTAGCCTCTACTGATTTTATCTGAAAGGCTTAGTTATCTTATCCTGTAAGTCTGTTAAGAAACTTAAAATATCGGTGTGCCGATGCAGCCGTTAGGTGCCTGGATATGAAGCATTGCGCAAATGGTGGCGGCAATATCCGTCATATAGTGAGGCTGGGCGCTCTCGCCGTGCTGAATGCCCCAACCCATAAACAAGCAAGGAATATGGATATCGTATGGATTCCATGCTCCGTGGGTAGTTCCCTTGCTGCTGTAATATTCGTAGTGACCTGGTTTCAGTACAATCTGAACACCTCCGCTGCGCTCACGGTTGTAACCGTTGATGGCACGGAACTTTAGCTCTGCAGGAATGCTCTCTGTCGAGGTCTTCTCCATGTCGAAGGCATAGTGCACGTCCTTGTCTTTCTTCAATCTATCTACCACAGCCTGCTTGATGGCTGCGTAATCCAGACCGAGTTCCTCGATGATGTCTGTATTGAAGAATACCTGGTAGTTCATGATGGTCTTCACGAGATCTTTGTCGGTATTGAACTTAGCTTTCAGAATCTGATTCAGCTCTTCTACCAATCCCTTTTTGTTCCAGATGCCGGCAGGGATTCGCTGATCCTGCAGGAAGGTAGCGTTGTTTACGCCTCCATGGTCGGCGGTGAGGAAGGTGAGATAATTTCCCTTGCCCACGGTCTGGTCGAGATAAGCGAAGAAATCTGCCAAAGCCTTATCTAATCTAAGATAGCAATCCTCTGTTTCGATAGCGTTTACGCCCACCTGATGACCGATGTAATCGGTGCTTGAACAGCTGATGGTCAGCAGGTCAGTATCTGTGTTTCTACCCAGGTTCTCGCCCTCGATGGCTGCCTTGGCAATATCGAAAGTCAGATTGCAGCCGAATGGAGTGTTGCGGAGAATCTTGTAACCATGCTTTTTATATAAGGTAGGCAGATCGAGTGGCAATACTGCCTTCTCGCCCTCAGCGATGCCGTTCTCATAGTTGTTGTCATCGCTGGTGCTCTCCTTATAGGAATCGATAGGGTAGAGCGTCTCCCATTTCTTGGAAAGATACTTGTTTGGGAGTTTCTGCTTGTTGAACTTGTTCACCCACTCAGGCAACTTATCCATATAGAAAGTACTAGTGATGAACTTGCCCGATTTATCATCAAACCAGAACGCGCCATTGGCGTGATGACCCGCAGGGAGGATGGAAGCTCTGTCTTTCAAGGCTACACCAATCACCTTAGAGCGGTTGTTGGTAGCCAGACGAAGTTCATCGCCGATGGTGGTTACCCACAGATTGCGAGGCGACATCTTGCCCGCCTTGCTATCAGAGCCCACAGGGTTCACGGTATCGTCGGCAGTACAATACACTACTTTTCCATCCTTCACGAAGTTGTTGCCAGCGATTCCGTGGATGGAAGGAACGGAACCGGTCCAGATAGAAGAGTGGCCGATGGCTGTAACCGAAGGGATGTAAGGAATCTTGCAGTTTTCTACGCTGAATCCTTCTCCGAGCATTCTCTTGAATCCGCCTTCGCCGTAGCGGGCGTAGTAGCGATAGAGATAATCCCATCGCATCTGGTCGATAACGATGCCTACAACGAGCTTAGGGCGTTGAGGCTGAGCCTGTGCAATGCCGTAGAAGCAGCAGAGCACGAAGATGAGTTTGATAATCTTATTCATAGTCAAAATGTCTTTTTTATACATAACCATTCAGTATTGTATATTGCAATTCGGTTGCAAAGATACAACTTATTTTGGTATTTAACGATAAAAAAGACGATTTTTACCCAAACTTCTCATGGCGTTCAATACAGCCAGTACCGTAACACCTACATCGGCAAAGACAGCCATCCACATGGTGCCGAGACCAATGGTGGCGAGAATCAGTACGGCAACCTTTACTCCGATGGCAAATATCACGTTCTCGTGAGCGATATGAATGGTTCTCCTGGCTATCTTCACGGCAAGGGCAATCTTTCTAGGGTCATCATCCATCAGTACTACATCGGCAGCTTCGATGGCTGCATCGCTACCCAGTCCACCCATGGCAATGCCCACATCGGCACGCTTCAATACAGGGGCATCGTTGATACCATCGCCTACATAAGCGAGCGTCTTGCCTGCCGGTTTTGTCTTCAGCAGTTGCTCTACATGCGAAACCTTGTCGGTTGGCAGCAGTTCTGCGCGGCACTCGTCCAGTCCCAGTTTGTGGGCAACATCTTCTCCCACTTCTCTGCGGTCGCCCGTCAGCATTACCGTTTTCTCTACTCCCAGTTCTTTCAGCTCTCTGATGGCGTGGGCACTTCCTTCCTTAAGGGTGTCGTTGATTACAATATGTCCCGCGTACTTGCCATCAATGGCGACGTGGATGATGGTTCCCACCTGGTTGCAGTCGTGCCATTTTGCGCCGATGTTTTCCATCATCTTCTTGTTGCCCACGCAAACCACCTTGCCGTTCACCTTGGCACGGATACCCTGTCCTGCAATTTCCTCTACATCGGTCACCTCGCAGCCATCTGTTGCTTCTTGCGGGAAGGCAGTACGCAGGGCTGCTCCGATAGGGTGGGTAGTGAAATGTTCAGCATGAGCTGCCAGATGAAGCAGGATTTTCTCCTTGTCAGAATATTCGCCAATATGTACATTATCTGCATCATGGGATGAATGGTCTGGGCAGGAAGCATCTGCATGAACAGCTGCTACGGCAAACTCTCCGTGGGTCAGAGTTCCGGTTTTGTCGAACACAACGGTTCCCACCTTGGCTAAAGCATCCATATAGTTGCTGCCCTTGATGAGAATACCGTTCCGGGATGCTCCGCCGATGCCGCCAAAGAAGGTGAGGGGCACGCTGATGACCAGGGCGCATGGGCAGGAAACCACCAGGAATATCAGGGCGCGGTTGAGCCATAATGGGAAGTTCTCGCCAAAGGTTCCTTCACCTACGATTCCTGTTGCTGCCAGGAATGGAGGAATAACCGCCAGGGCAATGGCTGCGAAAACAACGATAGGAGTATAGACTCGGGCAAAACGGGTGATGAAAGCCTCGCTCTTCGACTTGTTCTTGTCTGCACTCTCTACCAGAGAAATAATCTTGGATACGGTACTTTCGCCAAAACTCTTGGTGGTGCGTACACGAACCACTCCCGACAGGTTGATGCATCCAGACATGATAGTATCGCCTTCGTTCAAATCCCGTGGCATACTCTCACCTGTCAGGGCAATGGTATTCAAGGCTGAGCTTCCCTCAACAACAATACCATCCAATGGAACTTTCTCTCCCGGACGGATTACGATAGTTTCTCCTATCTTGACGTCTTCCGGCGAAACGGCCTCTACTTTTCCGTTTCTTTCAACATTCGCTACATCCGGTCGGATATTCATCAGATGCGAAATACTGTCGCGGCTCTTTCCTTCCGCATATCCTTCGAAGAGTTCGCCCACCTGAAAGAAGAGCATCACGAAGACTGCCTCTGGAAATTCTGTGTCTGATCCAGGAAAGAATCCGATGCAAAGGGCTCCGATGGTAGCGATAGCCATCAGGAAGTTTTCGTTAAACATATCGCCCTTGGCAATGCCTTCTGCAGCTTCGCCCAGCGTCTCACGTCCTATCAATAAATAAGGAAAGAGATAGACGAGGAGCAACTGCCAGGTAGCCAGACTGTATTCTTTTTCGATGAAAACGGCTGTTATCAGGAGAATAACAGTTACACCGATAAGAATGAGTTTGGATTTCAAACCGCCTTCTTCATGATGATGGTGGTGGCAACCGCACCCCTGGTGCTCATGTTCTTCCGTGCCGCATGAGCAGTCATGATGATGTTCGTGAGAATTTTCACAATGGCATTCATGATGATGTTCGTGAGAATGTTTCATTTCTTCCATAATTTTGCAATACTTTTAGTTCTATATAACCCGGAACATTCAGTTCCTTTTTCTATTTCGGTTGCAAAATTACGAAAAGGTTTCTGCAACTTGGTTGCAAAAGCTCCAGTTACCCTCTTTTTTGCCGGATACTCTTACTCAATCGTCTGGCTTCTTTGGCAAAGTAAGAAGAAACTGATGGAGTGACAAAGGTTTCATAAGGTGTGTTGTAACATCCTCAATACATGAGCCGCCACAAAGATATACCAACATTAGAGAACGTAGAATCTCGCTATATTAATAGCCATACAATGTACATCTCAATCCCAAGGTGAAATCTATTGTTTGATCCAAAAGAGCATTAAATAACTCCATAAACGAAAGAATTCCTCCAAAAGGAGCAAGTTTCTTAGATTTTATTTGTATTTTTGCCATGTCATTCAGAGTTTTATTTGTTTTTATATACAACACTAAGATAAGTGAAATTTCTGATATGGTAAAATCCTGAGCAACTTATTGTTGATCAGGTGCTTCTGAAAAATATTAAATTATGGTGTTACGGAAATTAGGATTAAAAGAAGATAATATGCAATATTTTTCATTTGATAGTGTATTAATAGGTAAAAAAACTAAAAATACATTATGGGAAAAGATATAGATTGGTTATTAAACCATTTTATGCCGATGGCTAATCCTACATTAGAGGAAAATCTTGGCTACGTTAAAGAATGGTACTTAGAGTATGATGACGTAGAAGAATATACGAATAGAGAGGTTGGTGTGGCAGAAAATGGCTTGGTGGTGTTCAAAGCTCCCTTTGAAGAGAACTGGGGGTATTGGTGTGATAATGACATGACTATGGATGATTATCGAAATCTCAATATTCATGCAATATCAAAGGAAGCGTTTGAGAAACTTTGGAACGAAGAGATACAGCTTCCTTTTGGGACAGAATCAAATAGTTCTAAGTAAGATGGATAAATTGATTGAACTTATAAAGAGCAAATCCTTCTCTGCTGCAGAAAAGGTGTTGAGAAAGGAACTTGCTTTGTCACCAAATAACTGCTATTTGTTGACTCAACTTGCAAATGTCCTATGGAACAGATGCAAAGATAAGGAAGCTTTGTCTTATGCCGATAAAGCAAAAGAGGTATGCCCTGTCATGCCTCTCTTGAATTATACTCGTGGCAGAATCCTTTGGTCGTTAGAAAAATATGAACAATCCATAGAAGAGTGGGATGTTGTTTTAAATATGACTATTGAGGAGGTTGCGGAAAATGGCTATGGTGTCAGATGGGCAAAGTCTGTCATCAATGATTCTAGATATTATAAGGCAGATTGTCTCTATCATCTTTTTAAAGATAAGGAGGCCTTGGCTCTCATGGAAGAGCATTTGTCACACCGAGGAAAAGGTATTGAAAGTGATTTCTCCAAAAAGGAAGCTGTTCTTTTCTATAAAGTATTAAAGTATAGTCATCCAAGGACTGTTGCAAAAGCTTCAGATATAGGATATGCTTCTGAATCTCAGCGGAATCGAATCTTGAAAAAGATTGATGCTTTGGAAGAGAGTAACAATAAGGAGAAACTAGTGCGTTATCTTCGTGTCATTTGCAAGCGTTATTCCAAAGAGTATTATTTGAAGACGATTCTTTCCGAGACCTATAAGACTATTGGGGATAAGGTTGGTTGCTTAACTTATGCAAAAGCTGCTTTTGAGCAAGAACCCAATGACCCTCTTGTTAAGTATGACTATGCTGTTGCGTTGATGTTTAACGGTTTATCTGAAGATGCTCTTTTGCAGTTTGAAGAATTAGTTGCGTTAGGGTTAGATTATATCGCATTCTCCGAACATGGTGAAGGAGTAAGATGGGCAAAGAAACTTTTGCGGAATACGCAAATCAAAGGCTACAATATCGTAGTGAGTGTGACTCCTGATCATCAGGACTGGAACTACAAGGTAGGCGAGAAAGCCAACTTCACGGTAAATGTCAGGAAGAGTGGTACTCTCTTGAACAACGTGAAGGTAGATTATGAGGCTGGTCCTGCCATGTTTCCGGCGGTGAAGAAAAGTATCACCCTCAAGGATGGTGTGATGAAATGGAGCGGAAGCTTGAATAAGCCGGGCTTCTACCGATTCAAGGTCATTGCTCATGTGGATGGAAAGGATTACGAAGGACTCTGCACCGCAGGTTTCTCTCCCGAAAAGATTCAGCCTTATGCCCAGGAACCGAAGGATTTTGATGCATTTTGGAAGAAAGCGTTGGATGAGGCTCGCCAGACAGATCTGAATATCACCAAGGTGTTGCTTCCAGAGCGCTGCACTCAAGATAAGAATGTATATGAGATCAGTTATAATAATAACCGATGGGGTTCCAAAATATATGGCATCCTGAGTGTTCCGGTAAAGGAAGGCAAATATCCAGCCTTGCTCCGAGTGCCGGGTGCGGGTGTGCGTCCTTATGCAGGCGATACCTATACCGCGCCATCCAAGTGTATCGTATTGGAAATCGGTATTCATGGCATTCCTGTTACGATGGAACAGAAGGTGTATGATGATCTCCTGAACGGTGAACTGAACGGCTATTGGGATACCAATCTCGAAAATCCAGACCGTAACTCGTATAAGAGAGTCATCACCGGAGCTGTGCGTGGAGTGGATTTCATTGCGGCGCTTCCAGAATGGGATGGAAAGACCATCGGCGTGACGGGTTCTTCGCAGGGCGGATTCCTCTCTATTGCTGTGGCTGCACTCGATAAGCGTATCACGTTCCTGGCTCCCGTACATGATGCCATGTGTGATTATGAGGCTGAAATTCATGGAGTTGCAGGCGGTTGGCCTCATTACTTCTATAAGGAGAACAAAGCTCAGGGGGCTGCCTGGAAGGAGACTAAGCTCACCGAACTGGAAAAGGCTAGATTGGAAGGTGCCCGCTATTACGATGGTGTCAACTTTGCCCGTCGCATCACCGTTCCTGGATGGTATAGCTTCGGATATAACGATGAGGTGGTTCCACCAACTTCTTCTTATGGATTATATAATAGTGTGAAAGCGCCAAAGACTCTGAGCCTCTATCAGATGACCGGTCATTACTGGTATCAGGAGCAGTGGGATGAATGGCAGGCTTGGATTATTCAACAATTAACTAAATAAATTTATGTTAGGAAAAAGAATATTGATCAGTGCTGTTTGTCTGCTGGCTATGCAGGGAGCTATGGCACAGGTGGATGGTGTCACTGGTGCTTCTGTTCAGACTGCAGGTACATCTTGCAGCAAAGACAAAAAGGTTTGCTGCAAAACACCAGCTGAACAACTGAAAATTCGACTGCAGAAAATCATGGATAAGGGTATCATGTTGGGTCATCAGGATGACCCTGTGTATGGTACCACCTGGAAATGGGATGAAGGAAAGAGCGATGTACTTCTTACTACAGGTGATTATCCCGCAGTAATGGGATTCGATCTGGGTAAGATAGAACTCGACAGCAAGGAGAACCTGGATGGTGTTCCGTTCGACAGAATGCGCCAGGAAATCATCGCTCAGTATAAAAGAGGTGGAATCGTTACCTTGAGCTGGCATCCTTGGAATCCGGCAACAGGCGAGAATGCCTGGGATCCGAAGGGAGATGCTGTGGCTGCCGTCCTGGATGGAGGCATCCAGCAGCAGAAATTTGACTTCTGGATCAAAAAAGTATCAGACTTCATCCTTTCTCTCAAGACTAATGACGGCAAACTCATTCCTGTAATCTTCCGACCATGGCATGAAATGAATGGCGGATGGTTCTGGTGGGGCGCCAACAGTTGCACACCTGCACAATACAACCAACTTTATGCAAATACCTATCACAGACTTACTAAAGCAGGGTGCAGCAACATCGTTTGGGCGTGGTCGCCAAATCTCGGAAGCGAGAAGACCGTCGAAGCTTTCTTGGAGCGTTTCCCAGGAGAACAGTATGTGGATATGGTGGGCATCGATATCTATGAGTTTGATAACGATGATGCTGCCTATCAGCAGAATCTCTCTGCCAGCCTGGATGTCATGATGGCAGCAGCAAAGAAGGTGGGTAAGATACCTGCCCTCACCGAAACCGGTTGCCGGGGAATCTCTCAGAAGAAAGACTGGTTTACGAAGACCCTCTGGCCTGTACTCCAGAAGTATCAGGTAAGCTATGTGCTCTTCTGGCGCAATGCCTGGGACAAGCCTCAGGAAGAAGCTTACCTGCCAGGAGTAGGAGATGGAGACATCGTAAACGACTTCAAGGCTTTCAAGAAGGAGAAGAAGGTGCTCTTTGCCAAGGATATCAAGAAGTTGAAATAGTGAAAAAATATAAAAAGTAAAACGTTCATAAAATAAAATTGATAAATTGACGATATAACTATGACTACATTTCAAGACAAAGTGAAGGCTCTCCGTGCTCATCACGAGGAATTGTTGAGCCGCAAGAATGAACCGGTAGAGTGGGGCAACGGTATCTACGAGAAATATAAGAATCCTATCCTCACTGCAGAACATACTCCACTGGAGTGGCGTTACGACTTCAATGAGAAGAGTAACCCATATCTGATGCAGCGCATCATGATGAATGCTACGCTGAACTCAGGTGCCATCAAGTGGAACGGCAAGTATCTCCTCGTTGTACGTGTGGAGGGTGCCGACCGCAAGAGCTTCTTCGCTGTAGCCGAGAGTCCTAACGGTATCGATAACTTCCGTTTCTGGGATGAACCTATCACCATGCCGGAGGATGTGATTCCTGCTACCAATATCTATGATATGCGACTCACCGCCCATGAGGATGGTTATATCTATGGCGTGTTCTGTGCAGAACGCCACGATGATGACCAGCCAGGCGACCTGAGTGCTGCTACTGCTACTGCAGCTATTGCACGTACCAAGGACCTGGTAAACTGGGAGCGTCTTCCAGACCTGAAGACCAAGAGTCAGCAGCGCAATGTGGTTCTCCATCCAGAGTTCGTAGATGGCAAGTATGCTTTCTATACCCGTCCACAGGATGGATTCATCGATACAGGTTCTGGTGGTGGTATCGGTTGGGCACTCGTTGATGACATCACTCATGCCGAAATCAAGGAAGAGAAGATCATCAATGCCCGTCACTACCACACTATCCAGGAGGTGAAGAACGGTGAGGGACCTCACCCAATCAAGACCGATAAGGGTTGGTTGCACCTGGCTCACGGTGTTCGTGGCTGTGCCAGCGGCCTCCGTTATGTACTCTATATGTATATGACCTCTCTTGAGGATCCTACAGAGGTCATCGCAGAACCAGGTGGATACCTCCTCGTGCCAGAGGGACCTGAATATATTGGTGATGTGATGAACGTAGTGTTCACCAACGGTTGGATTGCAGATGAGGATGGCAAGGTATTTATCTACTACGCTTCTTCTGATACACGTATGCACGTAGCTACCTCAACCATCGACCGTTTGGTAGATTACTGTATGAATACTCCAAAGGATGACTATCGCACTCAGTTCTCTGTAGAGAAGATCAAGGACTTGGTGGCTAAGAATAAAAAGACTTTAGGTAAATAGGTGTCAAGGTATTAAGATTGTAGGGATTCTCAACCTTCGTCCGTATTCTTAATATGGACGAGGGCGGAATCCCTTTTTCGTAAAGTTTAATGTTCAAAATTCAAAGTTCAAAGTAAAAATGGCTAGTTTAAAGGAAAAAATTGCTTATGCTTTGGGCGATGCCGCTGCCGGTGGTATCGTTTGGAAGGTGATGTCTATCGCTTTCCCTCTGTTTTTTACCAATGTCTTCGGACTCTCTTTTGCCGATGCTGCCGTGCTGATGCTGGTGGCTCGTATGTTTGATGTGGTGACCGACCCGCTGATGGGTAGTCTTGCCGACCGTACACAGAGCCGCTTCGGTACCTATCGTCCCTGGTTGATTTATGGAGCCGTTCCTTTCGGATTGGTTTTCGCGCTCCTGCTCTATACGCCTGATTTCGGTCCGGTGGGCAAGCGTATCTATGCCTATGCCCTCTATCTTCTGATGATGGCGATATATACGATGGTGAATGTACCTTATGGTTCCCTGCTCGGTGTGATGACCGAGGATGATGACGAGAAAAACCAGTTCTCGTCCTTCCGTATGGTGGGTGCCTATGCGATGGGATTCGCCACATTGCTCTCTTTCCCATATCTTCAGGAGATGGTGGGCGGTACTGCTACCCATCAGTATGCCGTTATTGGTGCCATCCTGGGTGTGGCTGCAGCTGTGATGACTTTGGCTTGCGGTCTTCTTACCAAGGAGCGGCTGAAGCCGAAGAGAGCAGAGAAGTTCTCCTTCCGCCAGTTTGCCGACCTGGTACACAACAAGGCTTGGCTCTATATGACCGCCATTGCCGTATGTACCAACTTCTTCAATGGTTTCCGCTATGCAGTAGCGGGTTATATGTTCGATTACTGTCTGCATGGCAATGTCACCATCGAGGGATTGATCATCAATTACACGGTGTTCATGGCATTCGGTGAGGTAACCTGTATGATTTTCGGAGGCGTTTCACCTTGGTTCACCCGCTTGGTAGGCAGCAAACGGATGGCATTCTTCTGGGCTGCAACCCTCTGTCTGGTGCTTTCATTGGTGTTCTTCTTTATCCCGATGGATCCTGCCTATATCTGGGTGATGATAGCCCTCGTGGTGTTGACCTCTGTAGGTATCGGTATCTATTCACCACTGTTGTGGTCTATGTATGCCGATGTAGCCGATTATCATACAGATCATTTCGGAACCTCAGCTACCGGTCTCATCTTCTCCTCAGGTACGATGAGTCAGAAGTTTGGTACAGCTATTTCCGGTTCGCTCATCGCCCTTTTCCTGGGTTGGGCAGGTGCCAATATGATTACCGACAAGATGGGTAATACCATGATAGATCCAGCCAGTGTCACCGATTCTGTGCTCACCATGGTGTGGTCTTTGTTCAGTCTTTTCCCAGCATTCATCGCATTCCTGCTGATGGTTCTTGCTTGGAAGTTCCCTATAAAAAAGTAATAATATGGAAAATCTGAAAAAAGCAATGAAGGATGTGTTGGAAAACAACATCCTCAACTATTGGATTCACAAGGTAAAGGATGAAGAGAATGGCGGTTTCTATGGACGTGTCGATGGCAACGACCGGGTACATCCTGAAGCCGAGAAAGGTGCTGTAATGAATGCCCGTATCCTGTGGGCTTTTTCTGCAGCCTACCGGGTATTGAAGAAGCCAGAGTATCTGGAGGCAGCAACCCGTGCCAAGGAATATGTGCGTGATCATTTCCTGGATAAGGAATATGGTGGCATCTACTGGAGCGTGGATTACAAGGGCAATCCGCTTGATACCAAGAAGCAGACCTATGCCATAGGTTTTGCCATCTATGGATTCTCTGAGTATGCGCGTGCTACAGGTGATAAGGAAGCGCTGGATATTGCCATCTTGCTTTATCACGATATCGAAAAGCATGCCTTCGATGCCAAGAACAATGGATATATTGAGGCGCTGACCCGTGAATGGCAGCCTATCGCTGATATGCGACTCTCTGATAAGGATGAGAATGGTTCCCGTACCATGAATACCCATCTGCATATCATCGAACCTTATACCAATCTCTATCGTGTGTGGAAGACCGAAGAGCTGGAAAAGAGCATCCGCAATCTCCTGGATATCTTTACCGAAAAGTTGCTCAATCAGGAGACTTGTCATCTCGACCTCTTCTTCAATGATGAGTGGGAAGGTAAGAGAAACATCGAGAGTTACGGTCATGATATCGAGGCTTCCTGGCTGCTCCACGAAACAGCGCTCGTCTTGGGCGATAAGGAAGTACTCCATAGGATAGAACGCATCATCCGCCGCATTGCCGATGCTGCTGATGAGGGCTTGCGCCCTGATGGCAGTATGGTATATGAGCATTGGAAGGATGGTGATCGGTTTGATCTCCAGCGCCAGTGGTGGGTACAGTGCGAGAATATCATCGGTCATATCGATCTCTATCAGTATTTCCGTACGGATGAGAATCTCGAAGTGGCCATTCGTTGCTGGAACTATGTGGCAAAGCATCTCCTGGATCTGCAGAACGGAGAGTGGCACTGGGCTATCCTCGAAGATGGTACGGTGAATAAGGAAGATGATAAGGCGGGCTTCTGGAAGTGCCCTTATCACAACTCTAGAATGTGTCTCGAACTGATCGAGCGTGAATATTAGAATATTCATAGGTATAGTTGATTGTTAGATGGAGTCTTGCAGCTTTCACTGCTTACGCGGTTTTTCTTCTTTCCGGAGAATAATTAGCGTAATTTGTGAAAACTGTGAGACTTTTTTTTGTTTATTCCGAATAAATATTGTATATTTGCAGTCTGTAGAATTGGGACTTGCCTGGAGCCAGCCTCATTCTGTATTCAAGATTCAATACTCAATATAAGAAAAAATGTACATAGCAGTAGCAGGAAATATCGGTAGTGGAAAGACCACGCTTACCAAGATGCTCTCCAAGCATTACGGCTGGAAGCAGTACTTGGAGCCAGTGGCAGAGAATCCCTACATCGATGACTATTACAAGGACATCCCCCGATGGGCTCTCAATATGGAGGTCTTCTATCTGAAGCAGCGATTCAAGAATCTGCTTGAGATTCAGCATTGTAAGGAGACTGTCATTCAAGATCGTACCATCTTTGAGGGAGTGTATGTCTTTGCAGCCAATAATAGAAAGATGGGCAATATGGACCAGCGTGACTTCGATACCTATATGGAACTCTTCGAGTCGATGATGGAAGTGGTTGAGATGCCGGAACTGATGATTTATCTCCGTTCTTCCGTTCCTCATCTTGTGAAGAATATTCAGAAACGAGGCCGTGATTACGAGCAGAAGATGCCTATCGATTATCTTGAGGGAATCAATCTTCTCTACGATGATTTCATCATGAACAAGTATAAGGGTAGGGTGCTGGTAGTGGAGGTGGATAACCTCGACTTCGAGCATAATCCCAAGCAGTTTGGCGACATCGTAGATAAGATTGACGCCAAGCTCTTCGGCCTCTTTTCCAAGGAAGAATAATCTTCTTAAGAGAATCATATTTACTAATCAAAAAGCTCAAAGTTCAAAGTTCAAAATTCAAAGTAAGAAAATGCATATAGCAATAGCTGGAAATATAGGAAGCGGCAAGACTACCTTGACCAAGATGCTTGCCAAGAGATATGGCTGGAAGGCAAACTTCGAGCCAGTAGATAACAATCCATACCTTGCCGATTATTACAAGGATATGGAGCGATGGTCGTTCAATCTTCAGATTTACTTTCTGAACAAGCGATTCCACGATGTGGTGGAGATTTCCCGTTCGGAGCAGACCATCGTGCAGGATAGAACCATCTTCGAGGATGCGCGCATCTTTGCCCCAAATCTTCACGATATCGGCATGATGAGCGACAGGGATTTCAAGAACTATACCGATCTCTTCGATTTGATGATCAGTCTGGTGAAGCTTCCAGACCTGATGATTTACATCAAGAGCAGTATCCCGACCCTCGTGAAGCACATCGAGAAGCGAGGCAGAGATTTCGAGAAGAGCATCCGCATCGACTATCTCCAGGGCTTGAACAACCGTTACGAGGAATGGATCAAGGATTACAAGGGCCGACTCATCATCATCGATGGCGACACCCTGGAGTTTGCCGATAATCCTGAGGATTTCCGAAAGGTTACCGATCTCATTGATGCCGAACTGTTTGGCTTATTCAAATAATAGTTTGGCTTATTCAATAACAGAAACAACGTATATTCGCCAGTGTCGGATGTCTGTCCGCCACTGGCGAATGTGTATCCATATACAGTCGGATACATGCCCGATACAACCTATTTTAGCATCTAATAACCTTTTTTTTGCCCGATATTTAACATTTAACATTAAAAATTATATTCTTTCAGAAATATTTGCTACCTTTGCAGCCGCTTAGAAGCAATTAGACAAAAATAACGTTATAAAAATTTTTATGAACTTTACACTATTTATCACCGTTTTGCTGACGGCTGTAACCTTGGTGGTGGCTGCTTATGTCATCGCAAAGTTGATCGGTCCTCGTTCATACAATCCGGTAAAGGGTGAACCTTTTGAGTGCGGTATTCCGACACGTGGCAGCTCTTGGTTGCCATCACACATCGGCTACTATCTCTTCGCCATCCTTTTCCTGATGTTTGATATCGAGACAGTAATGCTTTACCCATGGGCAGTTGTAGTTAAGCAGTTTGGACCAATGGCTCTCGTGAGCATCGGGTTCTTCCTGTTGGTATTGGTATTTGGCCTTGCATACGCTTGGCGGAAAGGAGCATTGGAATGGAAGTAAACAAAAGAGCCTCTATCAAGAGTATTCCTTACGACGAGTTTAAGGACAATGATACCCTCGAAAAGATTGCGCAGGAGCTCAATGAGGGTGGTGCTAACGTGGTAGTCGGTTCGCTCGATGCTGCCATCAACTGGGGACGTAGTAACTCACTCTGGTCTTTGACCTTCGGTACTTCTTGCTGTGGTATCGAGTTCATGGCTGTAGGTTGTGCGCGTTACGACTTCTCCCGTTTCGGTTTCGAGGTAACCCGTAACTCTCCACGCCAGGCTGACTTGATCATGTGTGCCGGTACTATCACCAATAAGATGGCACCAGTGTTCAAGCGTTTGTATGATGAAATGGCTGAGCCAAAGTATGTGGTAGCTGTGGGTGGATGCGCCATCTCTGGCGGTCCGTTCAAGAAGAGCTACAATGTGGTTCGTGGTATCAGCGAGTTGGTTCCTGTGGATGTTTATATCCCTGGCTGTCCTCCACGCCCTGAGGCAATTCTTTACGGTATGATGCAGTTGCAGCGTAAGGTAAAGGTTGAGAAATTCTTCGGTGGTGCTAACCACAAGATGACTCAGGATGAGAAGGAACTCTCTATGAACAAGGGTGGTCTTCGCGGCTTGAGCAACGAGAACCTCTCTGACAGCGAGAAGCTCGGACACAAGGAGCCTATCATCGTAACTGAAGTACCTGAGGATTTCGACCCTCAGAAAGGTCTAACTGATTAATATAATAAGGTATAAGAACATGAAACTGAATAATATTGAATTGAGTTTTGATAATTTCGCCTCAGAAATGGCGAAGTTGAAGAACGAGAAGCATTTCGACTACCTTGTTACCATCATCGGTGAAGACTTCGGTGAGGAAGGTCTCGGATGTATCTATATTCTCGAGAATACTCAGACCAGCGAGCGCTGCTCGGTAAAGACCATCGCCAAGAAGGTAGATGGCAGTGATGTGATTCCTACAGTTATTAACCTTTGGAAGGTGGCTGACCTCCTGGAGCGTGAAGTCTTCGATTTCGTGGGCATCAAGTTCTTGGGTCATCCAGACATGCGCCGTCTTTTCCTCCGCACAGATTTCCAGGGCTATCCATTGCGCAAGGACTTCGATATGAGCCCTGAGGCAAACAAGTTCCCTTGCACTGATGAGCCAGAGGATGACTTCACCATGGAGTACTCCCTGAGCGAGGATGGTCACTTGGTTGCTACAGAGAAGCGTCGCTTCGACGAGGATGAGTATGTTGTCAACATCGGTCCTAACCACCCATCTACCCACGGTGTGCTCCGTCTGCAGACCGTTATCGATGGTGAGACTGTGAAGCGCATCTATCCACACCTCGGTTATATCCACCGTGGTATCGAGAAGATGTGGGAGAACATGACCTATCCTCAGACCTTGGCATTGACCGACCGTCTGAACTATCTTTCTGCGATGATGCACCGCCACGCTTTGGTAGGCGTTATCGAAGAGGCGATGGGTATCGAACTCTCAGACCGTATCCGCTACATCCGTACCATCATGGATGAGTTGCAGCGTATCGACTCACACTTGCTCTATCTCGGCTGTACCGCACAGGACTTGGGTGCCTTGACCGCATTCCTCTACTGCATGCGCGACCGTGAGCACGTGTTGAACGTGATGGAGGAGACCACTGGTGGCCGTCTGATCCAGAACTACTACCGTATCGGTGGCCTTCAGGCAGATATCGACCCTAACTTCGTTCAGAACGTGAAGACCCTCTGCAAGTATCTCCGTCCGATGATTCAGGAGTACCTCGACGTATTCGGCGACAACGTGATTACTCACAACCGTCTCGAAGGCGTAGGACCAATGAATCTTGAGGATTGTATCAACTATGCCGTAACCGGTCCTGCCGGCAGAGCATCAGGTTGGAAGAACGATACCCGCAAGCGTCATCCATACGATATGTACGACAAGGTAGAGTGGAAGGAAATCACCCTTACCGGTTGCGATTCAATGGATCGTTACTATGTACACATCCAGGAGTTGTATCAGAGCTTGGACATCATCGAGCAGTTGATCGACAACATTCCAGAGGGTGAGTACTACATCAAGCAGAAGCCAATCATCAAGGTTCCAGAGGGACAGTGGTACTTCTCTGTAGAGGGTGCCAGCGGCGAGTTTGGTGTATATCTCGACTCAAAGGGTGACAAGAGTCCATACCGTATGAAGATGCGTCCGATGGGTCTCTCACTCACAGGAGCCTTGGACCCAATGCTCCGTGGTCAGAAGATCGCCGACCTCATCACTACAGGTGCAGCAATCGATTTCGTAATCCCTGATATTGATAGATAATTATGTTTGATTTTAGTATAGTAACAACATTCATCGACAATCTGCTTCGCCAGACCTTGGGTCTGGGCGACTTCCTGTCGATTCTGATTGAGTGCGTGCTCGTGGGTATCTGCATTTTGACTGCATACGCCCTCATCGCTATCGTACTTATCTTCATGGAGCGTAAGGTGTGTGCCTACTTCCAGTGCCGTCTCGGCCCTATGCGTGTAGGTCCTTGGGGTATCTTCCAGGTATTCGCCGACGTGCTCAAGATGTTGATCAAGGAGATCTTCGCAGTAGATAGAGCCGACAAGCTGCTCTACTACATGGCACCATTCCTCGTGATCATTGCCTCTGTAGGTACTTTCTCATTCCTTCCATGGAACAAGGGAGCTCATATTCTTGACTTCAACGTAGGTGTATTCCTCATCACAGCCGTAAGTTCTATCGGTGTGCTGGGTGTGTTCCTCGCTGGTTGGGCATCTAACAACAAGTACTCTGTGGTTTCTGCCATGCGTGGTGCCGTACAGATGATTTCTTACGAGATGTCACTCTGCCTCTGCCTGATTTCTGCAGTAGTTCTCACCGGAACCATGCAGGTAAGCGGTATCGTTGAGGCACAGACTGGTGCTTGGAACTGGTTGATTATCAAGGGTCATGTGCCAGCAATTCTGGCTTTCCTCGTATTCCTCGTAGCAGGTAACGCTGAGGCTAACCGTGGTCCTTTCGACTTGGCTGAGGCTGAGAGTGAGTTGACCGCAGGTTACCACACTGAGTATTCAGGTATGGGCTTCGGTTTCTACTACCTGGCTGAGTACCTCAACCTCTTCGTGATTTCTGGTATCGCTTCTACCGTATTCCTCGGTGGTTGGGCTCCATTGAACATCGGTATCGAGGGCTTCGACAATCTGATGAACCTCATCCCAGGTTTCATCTGGTTCTTCGGTAAGACCTTCGCGGTGGTATGGCTCCTGATGTGGGTACGTTGGACTTTCCCACGTCTCCGTATCGACCAGATCCTGAAGTTGGAGTGGAAGTATCTGATGCCATTGTCACTCATCATTCTGATCTTGATGACCGTGTGCGTAGCATTCGGAATCCACGGATAATCTTTAATACACATTATTATAATAATAAGAAAGTATGTCTAACAATTCATATTTCGGCGGTATTGCTGCGGGTTTGAAGACCCTCGCTACTGGTATGAAGGTCACCATGAAGGAGTACTTCACACCAAAGAGCACAGAGCAGTATCCTGAGAACCGCAAGACTACACTCCACATCTCTCCACGTTTCCGTGGACGCTTGGTCTTTGTTCGTGATGAGAACGAGGCTTACAAGTGTGTGGGTTGTACATTGTGTGAGAAGTCATGCCCTAACGACACCATCAAGATTCAGACCGAGATGGTGGAGGACCCAGAGACAGGCAAGAAGAAGCGCAAGTTGGTGGATTACCAGTACGACTTGGGCGACTGCATGTTCTGCGAGCTCTGTGTCAATGCATGTAACTTCGGTGCAATCAAGTTTGTCAACGATTTCGAGAATGCAGTCTTCGACCGCAACAAGTTGGTGATGCACCTTGACAAGGAGGTATATAAGGGCGGTAGCCTTCCAAACCTCATCGAGGGTGGTGCCCCATTGGAAATCGGTAAGTTTAACACCAAGACTAAGTAAGGAGGACATTAGACAATGATAACAGCTAATTTATTTATGTTCGTCATCTTGGCAGTAGTCATCCTTGGCTCAGCCATCATGTGCGTAGCTACCAAGCGTATCATGCGTGCGGCAACCTTCCTGTTGTTCGTGCTCTTCGGTATTGCAGGTATGTTCTTCCTGCTCGACTATACCTATCTGGGTGCTGCTCAGATTTCAGTATATGCCGGCGGTATCACCATCCTCTACGTCTTCGCTATCCAGTTGGTATCCAAGCGTACCCTTCAGGGTCTCCTGGAGCATGTCAAGGGTAGCAAGATCTTGGGCCGCGCACTTGTCTGCCTCGTAGGTTTCGTCACCTTGGCAGTCATCGTGTTGAAGAATCACTTTATTGATATGGCTGCAACTGTAGCCGACACCGAGGTGCCAATGGAGCAGGTAGGTTCTGCCCTGGTAGGTGCAGACAAGTATGGCTATGTATTGCCATTCGAGTTCATCTCCGTATTCCTGTTGGCATGTATCATCGGTGGTATCTTAATCGCAAGAAAGGAGGATAAGAAATGATTCCAGTACAATATTTCTTCGTGCTCTCAGCACTCTTGTTCTTCATCGGAGTCTATGGCTTCTGTACACGCCGTAACCTCGTAGCTATGCTCATCTCCATAGAGCTTGTATTGAATGCAGCCGACCTGAACTTCGCTGTGTTCAACCGCATCCTCTTCCCAGGACAGTTGGAAGGTTTCTTCTTCACATTGTTCTCTATCGGAGTAGCAGCAGCCGAGACAGCCGTAGCGCTCGCTATTATTATCAACGTTTACCGCAACTATCACAGTGACCAGGTGAACAGTATTGAAAACATGAAATTCTAAAAGACAATGGAATACAATTATGCATTTTTGATACTTCTTCTACCATTCCTGAGCTTCCTGGTTCTGGGACTTGTGGGTATGAAGATGAAAAGACCGGTAGCAGCACTCATCGGTACCGTATTGATGGGCTGTGTATTCGCCATGTCTGTCTATACAGCATACGAGTACTTCTTTGCAGTGGGTCGTGATGCCTCTACAGGTATGTACCCAACTGTTACCGTATTTAATTTCACATGGTTGAAGTTTACTGAGTTGCTCACCTTCAACATCGGTTTCCGCCTGAGCCCAATCTCCGTATTGATGCTCATCGTGATTACCACCGTCAGCTTCATGGTTCACATCTACAGCTTCGGCTATATGGCAGAGCGTGATGAGAACTACAAGGTTGAGGAATATGAGAAGGGTATGCAGCGTTTCTACGCTTACCTGAGCCTCTTCACCATGTCAATGTTGGGCTTGGTAGTAGCTACCAACATCTTCCAGATGTACTTGTTCTGGGAGTTGGTGGGTGTGTGCTCATACCTGCTCATCGGTTTCTACTATCCAAAGCATGCTGCAGTACATGCCAGCAAGAAGGCGTTCATCGTAACCCGTTTCGCTGACCTCTTCTTCCTCATCGGTATCCTGTTCTACAGCTTCTACGTAGGAACCTTCAACTACGACTTGAATGCTCAGCCAGAGTTGAATTCAGCTTTGGCAGGTGCAGCTTGGGTAATGCCAACAGCGTTGTTCCTCATGTTCATCGGTGGTGCCGGTAAGAGTGCGATGTTCCCATTGCACATCTGGTTGCCAGATGCGATGGAGGGTCCAACTCCTGTTTCTGCGTTGATCCACGCCGCTACCATGGTTGTAGCCGGTGTATATCAGGTAGCCAGCCTCTTCCCAATCTGGGTACAGTATGCTCCTGAGACATTGCACTATGTAGCTTACATTGCAGCCTTCACCGCATTCTATGCAGCAGCTGTAGCTTGCTGCCAGCGTGATATCAAGCGTGGTCTGGCTTTCTCTACTATTTCTCAGATTGCCTACATGCTCGTAGCGCTCGGTGTCTGCTTCGCAGTAGATAACCACCACGGTGGTTTGGGTTACATGGCTGGTATCTTCCACCTGTTTACCCACGCTATGTTCAAGGCATTGCTCTTCCTCTGCTCTGGTGCCATCATCGTCATCATCGGCAGCAACTTCAAGGATTACATGGGCGGTTTGCACAAGTACATGCCTATTACCAACATCTGCTTCCTCATCGGTTGCTTGGCGATTGCAGGTATTCCTCCATTCGCTGGTTTCTGGTCAAAGGATGAGATCATCTCAGCATGCTTCCAGTTCTCTCCATTCATGGGCTGGTTCATGACCGTGGTAGCTGGTATGACAGCATTCTACATGTTCCGTCTCTACTACGTCATCTTCTGGGGACAGAGCTACTATGAGCTGGATCCAGAGAACCGTCGCAAGCCACAGGAGGTTCCTTTCGTGATGTGGGGTCCATTGGTATTCCTCGCCATCATCTCTTGCCTCTGCGGTCTGATTCCTTTCGGTCACTTCGTATCTGCTACAGGTCAGAGCTATGATATCCATATCGACATGAGCGTGGCAACAACATCAGTTATCGTTGCTATCATCGGTATCGGTCTGGCTACTTACATGTATGCACCTAAGAAGACTCCATTGGCAGATGCTTTGGCTAAGAAGATGCCTAAGTTGCACAAGGCAGCCTTGAACCGTTTCTACATCGACGATGCTTGGCAGTTCTTCACTCACAAGATTGTCTTCGGTTGTTTCTCAAAGCCAATCGCATGGTTCGACCGTCACGTTATCGATGGTACCTTCAACTTCATGGCTTGGGGTGCACAGGAGGCAGGCGAGACTATCCGTCCATGGCAGAGTGGTGATGTTCGCAGCTATGCTATCTGGTTCCTCACCGGTACCGTGGCATTGACATTGTGCCTGCTCGCTCTTCTTTAATGAATGTCTCACAATTAAGTAAATAGAAAAGAAATGAATTTAAGTATATTCGTCATAGTACCACTCCTGATGTTGCTCGGCCTCTGGTTGGCACGCAACGACAAGCAGGTTCGTGGTGTGATGGTAGCCGGTGCCAGCGTATTGCTCGCACTCTCCATCTATTTGGTGTTTGCATTTCTCGAAGCTCGTGAGACAATGCCAGCCGACCAAGCTCCGATGCTCTTCACCTACTGTGTGCCTTGGTTTGAACCATTGCACATCAACTATTCACTCGGTGTGGATGGTATCTCAGTGGTGATGATTCTCTTGACATCCATCATCGTGTTCACAGGTACATTTGCCTCTTGGCAGATGGAACCAATGAAGAAGGAATACTTCCTCTGGTTCACCCTCTTGAGCATCGGTGTATATGGCTTCTTCATCTCTATCGACATGTTCACCATGTTCATGTTCTATGAGGTAGCGCTGATTCCAATGTACCTCCTCATCGGTGTATGGGGTAGTGGTGCGAAGGAGTATTCTGCCATGAAGTTGACCTTGATGTTGATGGGTGGTTCTGCACTCCTCATCATCGGTATCCTGGGTATCTACTTCTACAGTGGTGCTCAGACCTTCGAAATTCTGGATATCGCTCACCATACCAATGGTGCCCACGCGATTCCTGAGAGCGTGCAGAACGTGTTCTTCCCATTGCTCTTCATCGGTTTCGGTATCCTCGGTGCGCTGTTCCCATTCCATACATGGTCTCCTGATGGTCACGCAAGTGCGCCAACAGCCGTATCTATGTTGCACGCCGGTGTATTGATGAAGTTGGGTGGTTACGGTTGCTTCCGTATCGCCATGTTCCTCTTGCCAGCTGCTACTCACGGATTCTGGATCAAGGTATTCCTCGTGCTGACTACCATCTCTATCGTATATGGTGCTTTGTCAGCATGTGTACAGACCGACTTGAAGTACATCAACGCTTACTCATCAGTATCTCACTGTGGTATGGTGCTCTTCGCTCTCTGTATGATGACTGAGACAGCTGCTACTGGTGCAATCCTCCAGATGTTGTCTCACGGTTTGATGACCGCCCTCTTCTTCGCCGTTATCGGTATGATTTACCATCAGGCTGGTACACGTGACGTACGTTACCTGGGTGGTTTGATGAAGATTATCCCATTCCTCTCAGTAGGTTATGCGGTAGCCGGTTTGGCTAACCTCGGTTTGCCAGGTTTCTCAGGTTTCGTAGCCGAGATGACCATCTTCGTAGGTTCATTCCAGAATGCAGATACATTCCATCGCGTATGTACCATCATCGCTTGTACCTCTATCGTAGTGACAGCGGTTTACATCCTGCGTTGTGTTGGTAAGATCCTTTATCAGAAGGTTCCTAATCCAAAGTTGGAGAAGCTCCACGATGCTACCTGGGACGAGCGTATCGCTGTAGCAGGTCTTATCGCCTGCGTTGCAGGCCTCGGTATGTTCCCACTCTGGGCAGAGGAGATTATCATGGACGCTGTAGGTCCTATCTTTAGTGTAATCATGTAATAAATATCAGAAGAAATGAATTACAGTCAATTTTTAAATATGTTTCCAGAAGCTTCCTTGATGGTAGTTCTGTTGATCACTTTTATTGCTGACTTCTGCAGTTCCAAGAGCGCAGACCGTAAGTGGTTCAATCCTCTGGTATGTCTCTTGATGCTGGCTCACATCTGCTTCAACATCTACCCTACAGAAGCCGCAGAGGCATTTGGCGGCATGTACACCACGGGTCCTGCTGCCGGTGTCTTGAAGACTATCCTGGCTTTGGGTACCCTCATCGTGATGGTACAGGCTAAGGAGTGGTTGAGCCGTGAGGACACAGCCTTCAAGGAGGGTGAGTTCTATATGTTGATTATCTCTACCTTGCTCGGTATGAACATGATGGTAAGTGCCAACCACTTCCTCCTGTTCTTCCTCGGCCTCGAAATGGCATCTGTGCCAATGGCCTGCTTGGTAGCATTCGATAAGTACCGTCACAATTCTGCTGAGGCAGGTGCCAAGTTCGTTTTGACCGCTACTTTCTCTAGCGGTGTGATGATCTACGGTATCTCTCTGCTCTATGCAGCTTGCGGTACTTTGTACTTCGAGGATATGGCTAACGTCATCACTGCGTCTCCATTGACCATCGCTGGTATGGTATTCTTCTTCAGTGGTCTGGGCTTCAAGATTTCCTTGGTTCCTTTCCACTTCTGGACTGCCGATTCATACCAGGGTGCACCAACTACTGTTACTGGTTATCTGTCAGTAGTATCTAAGGGTGCTGCAGCGTTCACACTCTGCGCCATCCTCATGAAGGTGTTCCAGCCAATGGTAGAGTACTGGACCGTATTGCTCTACATCGTGATTGTTCTTTCTATCACTATCGCCAACCTGTTTGCCATCCGTCAGAGCGACCTGAAGCGTTTCATGGCATTCTCTTCTATCTCTCAGGCAGGTTACATCATGTTGGCTGTGGTAGGCAACTCAGCGATGAGCGTTACAGCCCTGACCTACTATGTATTGATTTACGTAGTAGCCAACCTGAGTGTCTTCGCCATCATTGCTTCTATCGAGGAGCACAACAACGGAACTGTTCAGATGGATAGCTACAATGGTTTGTACAAGACCAATCCACGTCTGGCATTCCTGATGACTTTGGCATTGTTCTCATTGGGTGGTATCCCTCCATTTGCAGGTATGTTCTCTAAGTTCTTCGTGTTCATGGCAGCGGTACAGGGAGCTGATATCCATACCACCCTCGGTGGATGGGCATACGGCGTCGTATTCATTGCCTTGGTTAACACCGTATTGAGCTTGTACTACTATCTGCTCATCGTGAAGGCAATGTTCATCAAGCACAGCGACAATCCGCTTCCTACTTTCCAGAGCGCATTCTCAACCAAGTTGGCGCTTGCTATCTGTACAGTAGGTATCGTAGCATTCGGTATTTGCTCATTCGTATTCGACTGGATTTCAGTTGCAGCGAATGCATAAATAATCAATAATTTATAAAAATCCCAGCAATCGGTAAAAGATTGCTGGGATTTTTTTTGTATTGTCTAAAAATAGCTGTACCTTTGCACCCGATTAGAGGCATGGTGCCTTCAAGTAAATATTAAACATTATAAAAAATGGATAAGTTACCGATGAATGATGTTCCGATGCTGGTAAGTGCTATCAACTTCCTGCTTCGTGACCACGAGTTTGATACACTCGATGAGATTTGTAATCACTTTAATGTAAATCGCGCTGCCTTAGAGGCGAAAGTGGCTACTCAGGGCTTTGAGTGGTCAGAAGCGCAGCATAAATTCTGGTAAAACCAAACATTATCAATTATAAACTATTAATTAAAAACAATGAATTCACCTCGACCCTTGTGGAAATCAGTACAAGATTACGTGATGATTGCGATAGGAATGATTTCCTATTGTATCGGATGGAATGTGTTCTTATTGCCGATTAACGTAACGGCAAGTGGATTGCCTGGTGTGGCCAGTATCATCTATTGGGCTACAGGCTGTCCGGTTCAAATTCCTTATTTGATTGCCAATGGCGCCCTGCTGTTGGCGGGATTGAAAATCCTGGGATTTAAATTCTGTCTTAAAACCGTCTATGCTGTAGCTATTGTCACTGCATTGACCTCCCTTATCTCTTCAGGCTATCTCGTGATACCTGAGTTGCTTCACGACCAGCCATTGTGGTCAGCCTTTCTGGGAGCCGTATTCTGCGGCTGTGGTATTGGTTTAGGTTTCTCGGTAGGAGGCAGTACGGGTGGTACGGATATCATTGCAGCCATTGTCAACAAGTACCGTGACATATCTCTCGGTAGAGTGATTATGATCTGCGATATCGTCATCATCACTTCCAGTTATCTGGTAGTCCACGACATCGAGAAGATCTTCTATGGTTATGTGGTACTTTGCGTGCAGGGATTCTGCATCGACCAGGTGGTAAACAGTCGCCGCAGGAGTGTGCAGTTCTTCATTATCTCCCAGAAGTATGAGGAGATAGGCAAGCGCATCAATGTAGATGCCGAGCGAGGAGTTACGGTGGTGAATGCCTCAGGTTTCTATTCTGGTCAGGATGTGAAGATGCTGTTCGTGCTTGCCAAGCAGCGCCAGGCACCCATCATCTTCCGCATGATATCAGAGATTGATCCACACGCCTTCGTCAGCCAGAGCGCAGTGATTGGCGTATATGGTAATGGATTTGATGAATTCAAATATAAGGCAAAGAAAGAGCACGGAGTTTAATATTCCGTGCTTTTTTTGTGCATCAGGAAAAGTCAAGAGGGTGAATCATAAACTTATGACACACCCTCACTTTACCAAAAGAGCAAGTACGGGTTAAGTAAGTCCAGTGGAAGGGTAGCAACTCAAGTAGTTCAGTCGAGCAACTCAAGTAGTTCAGTAAGACAATTCAAGTATTTCAGTAAGCGAGTTCAGACGTCTCAGTTAGCTGATGCAGACGTCTCGATAAGCTTACAGATACGTCTCCGTTAGCTTACGCAGTAATATCTGTAACCCGATGCAGCCATATTCTTAATCCGATGCAGTCATATCCGTAAATGCTATACCGATCAAAATCGGCTGCAAGGGTACGAATTTCAGCGAATATTTGCAATACCTTGAAGTAGGTAAAGTTTATACGTGGATACGACGATATAGGGAATAGGTCTCTGTTGTATAGATATTATGGGTAGAAAAAAGGCAATGAAGATGTGCCAAGCTTGGAAGCTCTTGGCACATCTTTGTTTTATGACGTTTAATATAACTTGAAATTAATGTCAAGTTTTATTGTCTGATTGAGTTCGGAACTATTGGTGAACGTCCCATAGAGTCTGCCATCAATGCCAGACCAAACACGACTTGAATAATCCCACGTCACGCCATTATGTTTCTCGGTTATAGGGTCTGGTGTAACCGTAAAATAATTCCATTCGGTAGAAATCTGAGAATGCTCCGTAGGAGTGTAAGTAACAGTATTTTCTGTTCTTGGATTCTCTACGGTAATATAGCATTTGTCCTTTGTTTGAACAGATGTAGGGTCATTGTTAGGTGACGCTATCATACAATTAGTCCTTGAAATATTATCAAGATGAAGGCAAAGGGTAACAACAGAATCTGGTGTATCTACAAGTTTTACCTTCCTGTCAAACATAGAGACCTTCTCTTCATTTTCTCTGACAATAAAATTATAATCTGATTTTGTAGAAGAAACCAAGGCGTTAATATCATTCATTGAGATTTCTGTGTCGTTCAACTTTCCCTTAACATAACTCTGATGATATATAACTTCTTCTGGCTCGTCATCTTTTGAGCAAGATGCCAATACTATTAGCATAAAGAATACCCATACAAGCATCTTGTAGTTTTTACTCTTCAACAATTTCTTTACCACAATTAAATTCATTTAAATACAATTTTTAATAAAACATTAAATTTTTCGGATGCAAAATTATAACGTTACTTCGGTTCGTGCAAGTCCAATCACCATGAGTCGGAGAAATTGGGATCTGAGTCCCTATAAATTGCAGATGAATCTTGTCCTACTACCCAATAATATGGTTCGTAGGCGAAAATAACGGATTCATGGGCGATTTTTCGTCTTTCATAGCTCTAACTATTGGTAATTTCGTAAAAAAGCACTAAATTTGCACACAAAAATGAGTAATATGAGCAAATATAAAAGTTTTATAAAGAATTGGTGCATCATATCCATCGCCACCTGTATTTTTTCCTACATAATGTGGGGATTGATGGACTTTGAAACATTCGTAGGCACAGGTCTCACCATTGAAGACTTGTGCTTTGACATTGCATATTGTTCCTTTTACACATTGTTTTCTTTGTGGGTTTCATTTTTCTTGGGTAACATCTTTGTAAGAGACAAGATAAGCTATCCTCGCTTTGCCACCCATATCCTATTGTTGCTGCTAGCCAATTCTGTTTGGGCTGTTGCATTTGAAAACATATTTGATAATCTTTGGCATGCTGGGAACGATGTGTATTGGGACAGATTATATGTTTTTGGATTAATCGCCACATTGCTGACCATGGTGAATGCGTGCATGTATTATTGTTCCATCCTCATCAGAAAAGAGAAGGAAAACGTAGTGCTTACCAATAATCTCTTGCGTCAGCAGATGAATCCGCATTTCATATTCAACAGCATTAACACGTTGGCAGACTTGATTGAGGAGAATCCTGTACAGGCAGAAAGTTTCACTCTGAAATTCTCTGAAATCTACAGATATGTAGTCACACATTTGGATGATGAGACGGTGCCTGTACATGAAGAGATTCATTTCGTGAAGAACTATTGTGAGCTTCAAGAGATAAGTTCTCCTCATACCATACATGTGGAAATTGCCGAAGAACTGGAAAGATGCAAGAATAAGACCTTACCATTGGCGATACAAATGATGGTAGAGAATGCGATAAAGCATAACTGTCATACTAAGGAAAGTCCGCTTTCTATCTCAGTGTATTGTCATGGCGAATATATTATCGTTAGAAATGTAGTGAATCCGATAAAGAGCACTTTACCTACAACACAAAAGGGATTGTCAAACTTGCGTCTGCGCTATAGTCAATTAGGAAAGGAACTAGTCGTTAGTAACGATAATAAATATTTTGAAGTCAAACTTCCAATCTTATCAAAATCATGAAAGTTTTAATCATAGAAGATGAAGAGCGTGGATTCTCAAGACTAAAGCGCCTCTTGCAAAACATAGACAACTCTCTGGAGATACAAGGACCACTGACCACGATGAAAGCAGTCATAAACTATCTGCAAAATCCGCATGATGAGGATATTATCTTTGCGGACATTAGATTGGGTGACGGTGATGTGTTCGAGGCTTTCTTGGAGATAGCCCCAACTTCACCTGTTATTTTCACCACGGCTTACAGCGAGTATGCTTTAGAAGCATTCAAAAGCAACGGTATCGCTTATCTTCAGAAACCGATATTGCATGAAGAATTAGAAAAGGCTCTTGCGAAAGCTAAAGCCATGTGTAATCAAAGCATAGACTACTCAGCCCTAATGGAGAAAATGGGGATGCCTGTTGGTAAGAAATGGAGAAAACATTTCCTTGTGCATATATTTGATGGCTTCAAACTTATCAAGACAACGGACATAAGCTATTTCTTCTCAGAGAATGGTGTTGTTAGAGCATTCCTTTGTTCTGGTAATTCCGTAACCATCAATCAATCTTTGAATGATTTGGAGCAGCAACTGAATCCCGATTTGTTCTTCCGAGTCAACCGACAATATATGGTGAATATTGATAGCATAGATAAACTCGCCAATTTCTTCAAATATAAAATGACCATTAGTCTTCATGGCTTCCCTGATTTGCGAATCGTGGTCAGCAAAGACAGATTTACACAATTGAAGAATTGGTTAGATAGATGAATTATGATATATCTTGGCTTAGGAGAGGTTGCATATCCATTAGCAAACTCCCTAATCCAAAAAAGAAAACTGTTGATAACAAAGAATAAAACATAATGAAGAATAGATTTTTAAGCATTGTATGTATTACTATTTCGATGATAGCATTTTGCTCTAACAAAGTTTACGCACAAAGCAAGTTTCATTTTGACATAGACTATCACTATAATCTCGGACTTTCAACTTCAAACACAAATGGAAGTGGACATTGGGGACGTGGTGATTATAAAATGGGTGGAAATTCCATTCATTTTACAGGTCGCTATGATGTAAGTGATAAGTTTTCAACTGGTCTCGGCTTTGGATGGGATAGATATACAGAGTTTGACAATAACACTCTGCCCATCTTTGCCACATTGAGATACAAGCCTATCAAGACTTTGAAGAATGCCTATTGCTTCACAGATTTAGGATATGGCATCAAGCCAGAAGACACCTACAATTCTGGCTTCTTGATGAATTTGGGTATCGGCTATACCAAGATGTTTTCCGCTCATTTCGGACTAAACTTTCAGATAGCGTATAACTATAAAATATTTGATGATGGAATCATGAGCTTGCAGTCTGACGAAAAGGGGAATTATCTTGACTGTGAATACGATGACACTATAAGACATTCTATCTCTTTCGGTGTGGGTGTTACTTTCTAAGTTCGTTTACTGTCATTGCCTTTGATGATAGTCATGTGCAACTGAGTACCATCCGTGAGGCGTTTGCATCAAACGGCATCGTATGTGACACTGCTGAATGCAGGAGAAGTTGAACGACAAAATGCGAAAGGATGATGAATTGGAAAGAATGAGACGATAAAATGGCATGAAGTAGGTATTTGGATTTTTATCGTAGAAATTCAACAGAAAGTTAACAAAAAATTTGGTAAAGTGAAAATAAAAGCATATTTTTGCAGATTAAATAAGTACATAACATTAAAAACAAGAAGATTATGGCAATAGAAATTAAAACAATACCTGTCCTTCATGGTGAGGCAGCAGCTCGTTTCGTTGAAGCAGCTGATGAGGCATTGGAAAAGCGTGGCTCCATTGACTTCTCCAAGCAAGTAGCCAAGGCACGTGCTATATTAAAACGTTCAAAACTGTACATTTAAAATGTTAGAGCAATGTGATTTTATGGAACTGACAGAGGAAGTCTTGCAGCAATGCAAAGGCTTCACTTGTAAGGATGAGGACATAACAGAGTTCTTCACCCAAGACTATGCTGACTATACCTATCAGTTGCTTGGAAAATCATATTGTTTTGTTAAACCAGATACATCTGAAATAGTCTGCGCATTTACAGTCGCTAATTCGAGTGTAAAAGTAGATTCACTTCCTTCAAACCTTCGGAATAAGCTTAATAGAAAGATTCCGAATGCTAAACGAAGACCGCAGTATCCAGCAGTGTTGGTTGGACAGTTGGCAGTAAGCGATTTATTCAGTGGACATCATGTGGGAGACGAATTGTTGGATTTCATCAAATCATGGTTTATAGACCCATTGAATAAAACAGGATGCCGATATGTCATTGTTGATGCCGTCAACCATCCGAAAGTGTTTGAATATTATCAACGAAATGGTTTCAAGTTCTTGTTTTCGTCAGATGAGGAAGAATGGACCTTTTTGCATAACAAAGGTCTAGAGCCAACAACTCCGATAGAGCCGATGAAGACACGACTGATGTACTTTGATTTGATTTATCTTCGCACAAAATAACAAATAAAAGATTTGCAATCCGCCTCAAGCGAGAACGCAGCATCACGAATTTGGAGATATGAAAAGCCTACGGCTGCGGATTGCAAATCCGCTTTAAAGTGGTCGAGCCTTTTTTGTCTGCGGATTACAAATCCGTAGGAACGCCTAACGGACCCTAACGCCTAACGGACTTGCGAGCTGTTGATTTATGACACACCCTCTTGTGGACCTTCAGCCCGTACTTGAACCACATGCGAAAGTTCAGTATATTTATAAACAAGCAAGTTGATATTTATTCACTTGCGAAACTTTGGTGAAATAATATCTGAACTATCACGTTAACCTCTTCCGATTCCAACCGTCAGGGAGTCATACAAAACAGCTTGGCTGGAAGGATAAAGAGGTTATTGGTGGAGAAAAGAAACTGGCCTGATAGCCGATGGTTGGGATATTGATACTGCAAAATAGTAGAATGATAATATAAATAGTCCCCGAAAGAGTAACAACATAACAATAAAGAACGCAAGCCCCGCCTAGCAGAGTAAAACGCTCTCGCTAGGCGGGGCTTTTGCATATACTTAAAAACCGTAATAATATGAAAGAAGAAGAACAAAAACCAAAAAGCAACCAGTGGGCTCCTGATGATGAGGGAGCCAAGAACTTTGTAAACCAGCCAGGCTATCAAAAAGAAGCCATGGGTATGGTTAACCTGATCGTTGATGTAATGAATGATACCCATGAATACAAAGAGGCGATGTTCTGCAAACATTTACTGATGGAATGCAGCCGCAAGCATCATCTTGATTTAGAAGAGCAGATAGAACGTGTGGTGGCGCATGCTCAGGACATAGATGAGTTTGGAAAGTATATGAAAGCCAAGAAAGGCGAATTGAACCCCAAGCGTATATCTGAGCAGAAGTTTGCTTATGCCATCGACCAGCTGATGGAGTCTGTAGATGAATCTGGCAAGTACATATTCAAGATTCAGCGCCACTGGATTGCCGTGTTCAGAGTAGCCGTAGATTTGCATTTTATAGGAGAGAATGACTACAAGGGCTTCTGCAAATGGATAGATACGATTCACCCGGGAGCATTCAGAGTGAAACTGACGCAGGGTGATCTGAAGCAGATCAGCAACTCGGATTGCTATATGAAACCATTCGATAAATGGGGATATGCTCCGATGGGAAACGTGAAGAAAGAACCTTATATTGCGATGACCCATGTGGTGGTTTGCTTCAGAAATCTGTTGGGAATCGACGAAAAAATTGCTTGAAAACGGCTCAGAAATAACCCTCGTTATAACTTTATAACCCTCGAAATAACCGCAGGGTTATTTTCTTGGTCAGTATCGGATTTCGCCGTACCTTTGCCTCGCAATCAGATGATAAAGTCTGATTGCGGGGCTTTTCTGTATGTGGAAAACCGGTACCATTTCCTGGTATGGAATTTAGCGGATGGTCGCAGTCCCAACGTGATAATATATATATGAATATGGATAAGAACAATATGAAGCCGTATGTTTTCAAACATCCGGAGTATGAATGGAGAGTATTTCTAATTAACAACATATCTTTCTAAAACTTCAATATATATGAGCAAGAAAAGTTTTTCAGCAGCCGCAGAGGCTGCTGTACAGGCGCTTTTGAACGCCCAGAAGGTAGATGCCAGTATCATTACTGACGAGTGTGGTAACGTAGCTATCCGCAAGGCTCCCTGGAACGATGCGGAGACCATCTGCGAGGTGCCTAAGGTGATTCCGGGCAGAATGATCTGCAGCGGTGGCGAGCATGGCGACCAGCTCGACTTCAAGCCTTACGCTCAGTCGGGCGGGAAGCTTTATACCGAGATTATCCATACCTCGCATGGTGCCCTCCGTACTTCGTCGCAGCGTGTGTTCGCTTCCTTCTCTTTTCCGAAGGAGATGAGCAAGTCGGACATTCTGAAATATCTCTACAAAGAGATGATGGAGATGAAGGGCAAGGCTAAACATTTCAAGGAGAATATAGCATGGGAACAGTACAAGTAATGGCTCTGAATCCGGCACGCAAGGGCAATATGGGAAGATTGAACTCTTCCCAGCCCCTGTATGTCTATGACACCCTGATAGCACAGCCGTGGCTGAAGGGTGTGATTGCGCAGATACGTGGGGAGAAGGCGATTCCCGGCGTAGATGCTGGTGATGAGAAGGCGGTGAAGAAGGCACGCGAGGGGCTGAAAAGACAGCTGCCTATCCGTGCGATTCATTATTACAGATTCAGGAATAATCACCGCTCCAGTGAGGATGCGGATCCTGAAAGCTTCCTCTTTCAGACTACCATCGATGTGGATGATGTGGAGTATGTGGATGCTGCATTGGAGAAGGCTCGTGAGCTGAACTGCAGCAACACGATATGGAAGGGGAAACTGCTGCATCTGGAGTATTCGGCTAGAAAGAAGCTGCATATTGATATCCGTATGCCGATGGGTATGACGATTGAAGAGACGCAGAAGGCGTATTGCGAGTCGGCTGGGATTCCCTACGATAAAAGCTGCATCACGCCCGAGAGAATCATCTTTATCACGGATAAGGACTCGGAGATTTACCGCTCGAAGGAGTGGTTTGAGGTGCTGCCGGATGAGGAGATTCGAGCCCGCAGAGAGGCTTTCCTGAAGCGTGGGCTTACGATTGACGGTAAGGGGACGGCTCGCTACAGCTTGCTTGCCGGGGATTGCAAATCCCCGGAACGCCTGGCGGGAGACTTTCAGGGGCAAGTACCTAATTGCAAATCCCCGGAACGCCTGGCGGGAGACTTTCAGGGGCAAGTACCTAATGATAGTAATCATAAAGTTCAAAGTTCAAATCTCAAAGTTCAAAGTAATGACGATGTTCAAGACAATCGATTTCAGGGCACTGACAGCCATTCTGCTGTTTCTTCTGGCGCTGCTATTCAGCCTGCCCAACCTGGTAATAGCCATCGTGCTGATGATGATTATATCAGCCATACTGGAGGTTCTCAGAAAGCTGGCGGACTGGCAGCCCAAGAAGCAGAAAGTGCCAGTGAGAAGAATCTCATAGCCTTCGACCTCTTCCAGGATTCTGCAGGACTGAAGGGGATGAATATCGATACCGTCGGGTCAAGACACTCCTCTCTGCTCGCTATTATGAGCGCTGGCGCTTCTCGTGTGATGTGTGAGGAGGAGCTGATGAAGGTGGTGGCGATGAGAATGCCGAGTTATTATCAGGAGAATGACTGCCATCAGCTGATTCACGATTTCTATGCGAAATATGGGGACAGCTCCAAGCCTTTTTCGAGGGATGTGATTCGGGTGAATGCCTTGGCGGAGCAGGCTGCTAAGAGCTTGCTTGCCGGGGATTGCAAATCCCCGGGACACCTGGCGGGGGACTTTCTTTCTGGACAAAATGGTTATAGCTTGCTTGCCGGGGATTGCAAATCCCCGGGACGCCTGGCGGGTTCAAATCTCAATGCTCAAAGTAGTAACGCCTCTTATCCGCCTCCACCTCCTATGCCGGGGAAGCTGCCGAAGCTGGTGGAACTGCTGATCTCGAAGACTCCGGAGATCTATCAGCCGGCTGTGGCGCACGCCATTTTCCCTCCGCTGGCAACCCATCTCTGGAATACCAGATTCAGATATATCGACAATGTGGAGCACGAAGCCACCCTGATGACATGCCTCCTTGCAGGCACGGGCGCAGGTAAAAGTTGCGTACAGATGCCGATTTCGATGATCATGGAGGATATCCGTAAGCGTGACCAGGAAAACCTGAAGCGTGAGAAGGAATGGAAAGAGGAGATGATGCGTAAGGGTGCCAACAAGGATAAGCGCAAGAGACCGGATAATCTCATTATACAGGAGATAGATGCCGATATGACCAACCCTGCCTTCGTGATGCGTACGGCAGAAGCTAAAGGTCACTTTCTCTATACTTCGCTCAACGAGATTGACCAGTTTGATGCCCTGAAAGGTATCGGCAACCAGCATTTCCGTATCATGTGTCTCGCCTTTGATCCAGGTAATCAATATGGACAAACGCGAGTGGGAACCCAAAGTGTCACCGAGCGAGTAACCGTCCGTTTCAACTGGAATGCCTCTACCACCATCCAGAAGGGACAGCGTTATTTCTCCAAGGTGCTGACCGACGGTCCGCTGAGCCGAATCAACTTCTGTACCATTCCCGAAAGAGAAATCGGCGATAAGATTCCGGTGTATGGCACCTACGATGATCAGTTTCGCAAGGAGCTGAAACCCTATATCGAGAATCTCTGTATGGCTACCGGTTTGATAGATTGCCCCGAGGCTTACCGCCTGGCTGAAATTCTGAGTGAGGAGAATGCGGATTTTTCGCAGGTTACGCAGAACAGAATCTACGAGAACTTCACGTTCCGTGCCAACGTGATAGCCTATCTGAAGGCGTGCGTGCTCTATGTTGCCAACGGCTGCAGATGGGAGCCGGAGATAGAGGATTTCATCCGCTGGAGTGAGCGCTACGACCTGTGGTGCAAGATGCGTTTCTTCGAGGAGGACATCCAGAAGGCGAACAATGTGGGCGAGCATTCCAACAAGCGTGGTCCTTCCAATCTTCTCCAGTCGTTGCCGGATACGTTTACCGAGCAGCAGGTGGTGGAGGCTCGTGCAGCCCTGGGACTCTCGGAAGAGGGTACGGCGCATCTGCTTTCTACCTGGGTGTATAGAAAATACGTGAAACGTGGCAGCGAGAACTATCACAGTAACAGTTATCACAGTTTTACGAAGCTGAAATACAGATGTGATGGGCAGGAATTATCTTAATTTCTAAACTTTAATTTATTTTGATTTACTTATGGAAATAGTTTTAGAGCGTATAGCTAAGAAGAATACTTATACCATCGGCCGACTTTATCTGTTGGCTGATGGTGATGTGAAGCGCAAGGTGCTTAGCGGCAAGACTGCCGGTGACAAGCGCAGTTTCGTGCATAGTTTCGATATGGAGAAGTTGTCTAGGGAGAGTTACTTCTGTGACACCCTGGAGCCAACCTGGCGCAACCTGAAGGGGATAGAGCTGAAGCCGGAGGAGGAGAATGCCCGTTTCAGCCGAGAGAGCGGCAAGGTGGCGAGAAAGATTCCGGGCCATACCGCCATCCCCGAGGGTTCGTATCGTGTACTTATCACCAAGTCGCGCCGATTCAAGAAGTGGCTGCCGTATGTGCAGGGTGTTCCCGGTTTCGAGGGCATCCGCATCCATGCCGGCAACTATCCCGACGATACCCAGGGCTGCATTC
>ERZ1026943.167-NODE-167-length-42970-cov-10.580310_pt1 | contig 42970 bp, 49 predicted proteins | sample MGYA00519461_ERZ1026943 | MGnify/ENA primary metagenome ERZ1026943 (study PRJEB26926, sample SAMN06164617) | human gut metagenome | biome: ENVO:00009003; feature: ENVO:2100002; material: ENVO:00002003 | host: Homo sapiens | place: USA | collected 2012 ...
CGAGATGCTCAGGAGTCTCGTGGGCTCGGAGATGTGTATAAGAGACAGTATTAAAACTATCAAGGTATACAACAGAAATATTTTTGAATATTAATTTATATTCTTATGTATATTAGTGGCTAAATGCTGTATAATATTTAATTGTATCAGATAAAGTTATATGCTCTAACTAGGAGGTAATGCGTATGATGTTTGTTATTAAAAAGGATGGTACGCTAGAAGAATATGATGAGAATAAAATCATCAATGCCTGTAAAAAAGCATCTGCGAGAGCGCTTGATAATCTAACGGATGATGACTATAAGCGTATTTGCAATAATGTTATGTTCTATATCAAGCATAAGTACAACACTGACGAGGATGTCGATATTCCTGTAGCTGAAGTTCACTCGATTGTAGAGAAGACGCTTATGGAGCTATATCCTAATTCTGGTGAAGCGTATAGGCAGTATCGAAACTATAAGATTGACTTCGTTCATATGCTTGATGATGTGTATCAGAAGTCTCAAACAATTCGATATATCGGCGATGTGAGCAATGCAAACACTGACTCTGCTATGGTTTCTACTCAGCGTAGTCTTATCTATGGTCAGCTCAATAAGAACCTGTATCGTAAATTTTTCCTTAATCGTGAAGAGTTACAGGCAGTTAATGATGGTTATATCTATATCCATGATATGAAAGACCGTCTAGATGGCATGAACTGCTGTTTGTTTGATATGTCAAATGTCATCTCTGGTGGTTTTGAGATGGGCAACGTTTGGTATAATGAGCCTAAGAGTCTTGATGTTGCATTTGATGTTATCTCTGATGTTACCATGAGTGCAGCAAGTCAGCAGTATGGTGGTTTTACAATTCCTCGTGTTGATACTATTCTTGCTCCATATGCAGAGAAGTCTTATAAGAAATATTATAATGAGTTCTTTGAGTGGTGTGACGATGTATCTGATGAGAGGGGCAATGAATATGCAATGAAAAAGGTATATCGTGACATGGAGCAGGGTTTTCAGTCGTGGGAGTATCGTTTCAATACTGTAGGCTCTTCTCGCGGTGATTATCCATTCGTTGCAATCTCATTTGGCATTGGTCAGAATAAGTTCGAGCGTATGGCTACAGAGGTAGCTCTTAAGGTTCGTATGAGCGGACAGGGTAAAGATGGATTTAAGCGTCCAGTTCTATTCCCTAAGCTTACGTTCCTTTATGACGAGAATCTTCATGGCGAAGGCAAACCGATGGAGTATCTGTTCGACCTAGCTCTTGAATGCAGTAGCAAGACAATGTATCCAGACTTCCTATCTCTTACTGGCGATGGTTATATCCCATCTATGTATAAGAAGTATGGTAAGGTTGTGTCACTTATGGGCTGTCGAGCTAGTCTTTCTCCTTGGTTTGTTCGTGGTGGCATGACTCCTACTGATGATGATGATTATCCTGTATTCGAAGGACGCTGGAATCTTGGTGCTATTTCACTTCATCTTCCTATGATTCTTGCTAAAGCGCGACAGGAGAATAAGGATTTCTATGAGGTACTTGATTATTATCTTGAGATGATTCGTGGACTTCATAAGCGTACTTATGATTTCTTTGGTGAGAAGCCAGCTTCTACAAACCCGCTTGCATTTACTCAGGGTGGTTTTCTTGGTGGCAATCTAAAGCCAGATGATAAGATTCGTCCAATTATTAAGTGTTGCACTATGAGCTTTGGTATCACGGCGCTTAATGAACTTCAGTGTCTATACAACGGAAAGTCTCTTGTTGAAGATGGGGATTTTGCACTTGAAGTAATGAAGTATATCAATGAGTATACTGAAAAGATTAAGAAGGAAGATGGCATTCTATACGCCATCTATGGTACGCCAGCAGAAAGCCTTTGTGGACTTCAGATTGAACAATTCCGCAAGAAGTATGGTATCGTAAAGGGTGTATCTGATAGGGCTTATGTTTCTAACTCATTCCATTGTGGTGTATGGGAAGACATTACACCAATTCAGAAGCAAGATTTAGAGGGTCGATTCTGGAACTACTTCAATGGTGGCAAGATTCAGTATTGCCGTTATCCTGTTTCATACAACAAGGAAGCTCAGAAGACAATTGTAAAGCGCGCAATGAAGATGGGTTTCTATGAGGGTTGCAACCTAGCATTGTCTTATTGCGAAGACTGTGGATACGAGCAGCTTGATATGGATGTATGTCCCAAGTGCGGTAGCGAGAATATCACGCAGATTGACCGCATGAATGGATACATTGGGTATACGAAGATTCATGGCAAGACTCGCTATAATCAGGCAAAGGTGATTGAGATTAGCGAAAGGAAATCAATGTAATATGAATTATCATATGATTAGAACAGATGATATGTTAAATGGAGACGGTCTTAGAGTAGTTGTTTTCCTTTCTGGTTGCAGTCATTATTGTATGCATTGTCATAATCCAGAGACATGGGATGAAAACGGTGGCAAACCATTTGATGTTGGTGCATTTGATGAAATTACAAATGAGTTAAAGAAAGACTATATTTCTGGTATTACTCTTTCTGGTGGCGATCCGCTTTTTCACAGTAATTTAGATGATGTATATAATTTGCTTACACTTATTAAAGACAATTATCCTAATAAGACTATTTGGCTTTACACTGGATATCAGTGGGATTATATTATGCTAGATGAGAAACGCAAGAGTATTGCTGAGCTATGTGATTATATTTGTGATGGTGAGTTTGTAGAAGAACTTGCCGATGTCAACTATCCTTGGGCTGGCTCAACAAATCAGCGTGTAATAAATGTTCAAAAAACTCTAGCAACAGACAAGGTTGTACTGTATAATAATTAATGTTATATGCAATAACAAAGAAAGGTGATTTATATGAAGCGTATGGCTGAGTTTTCTAAGGTGTCTTACGGTCAATTCCATGATGATTGGCTTGACACTTTTGATGCTCTAAAGGACGAGACTGATAACGATAAGCTTGAGAAGCATCTTCGCAATATCTACAATGGCATCAAGCTTCCTAAGCGTGCCACTTCTCAGAGCGCAGCTTATGACTTCTTTTCTCCTATGAGCTTTGTTCTTGAGCCTAATGACTCTATCAAGATTCCAACTGGTATTCGTTGTAAGATGTATGATGGTTGGACTCTACTTGCATTTCCTCGTAGCGGTCAGGGTTTTAAGTATGGCATTCATCACGCTAATACGATTCCAGTGATTGACGGCGATTACTTTGAGTCAGATAACGAGGGGCATATCTTCTTCAAGATTGTCAACGATAGTTGTCTAGCTCAGGAGATCCGTATCAATAAGGGCGATGCTTTCTGTCAGGGTATTTTCCTTCCATTTGGTATTACTCTAGATGACGATACTACTGCTGTACGCAATGGCGGGCTAGGGTCAACAGATGCAAAGTAAGTATACATGTGATATATGCAAGCATTATCTTGGTTGGAATGACTGGGCAATTCCCTGTGAAATCAAGTATGATGACATTGATAAAGATTTAAACGCATGTGAATGTTTTAAACCAACTGGAAAGGCGCGTTGCATGTTTCGTAAAGTACCTATTAATAAACGCGGATTAAACGCAAATGTAAAAGCACATATTCTTTCAGATGATGATATGAATAGGCTTGGCTTTACAGACTTAGGTACTGAGTCGTGGTATCTATGTAAGCACGTACATAAATATCCGACTATAACATTCAATGTTGTAATTCCAAAAGACAATCCAGAAGATTTAAGAATTGACGTGTTGGATGAAGAGTTTCTTCAGCCATATGACTATCAGAGTATTCTTGAGCGCAAGCCAAAGTTTGCGCCTGCTCTTGAGGTAAAAGAATCTGTGGATATGTTTATGATGTATCTTATTGGCAACGGCGTGCTAAGTGGTTGGTCTATCGGAGATTATCTGTAGGGGTGATTCAATGGCAGGTTATTTAGTTAGGAATTATAAATCTGTATATCGTATTCTACCTGTTATCGATAATGCGATAAATGATTTCTGTCGTGATTGCAATGGCAAGATTGACGAGGATAATGTGTATATTCCATGCTATTACAACTCAAGAATTTGGCATTATGAAAGGTCTAAGCTGATTGCTTATATTCCATCTGTTCAACGTGGTCACAACGTAGTTAAAGCTCTCAAGAAAAATGGCGTAAATGTTTTTGACTGTGATGAGTCAGATGAAGAGGTAGTATTTAAGTTCAACGCTTCTGATATGGATCAAGTTGCTTCTTTAATGAAGCCTAAGACTAGTGGTGCGAAAACTAGCCCATTCTCGTCAAAGAACCTACCAAAAGCGCAGGTAGATATACCCGAAAATGAGCTTGCTCATTATAAAAGTCTAGTTTCAAAGCTTGGGACTAGCGACATGAGTGTAATCAGGACTGCAAATAAAAACTTCCTAGATGAAGTTTTAGCTAAGAAGCTTCGTCCAAAAGGGAAGCGTAAGCCGTTTGATTACAAATCTGATGCTAAGGCTATGTGTCTCTCTAGAGATACAAAATCTTACGTGTATGCCAAGGGGCTTTGGGAAGACTATCTAAAATTTTTAGAGATTGCCATTGATACCTATCTAAACAAATAAATATATATGCTATAATAGTGCCAAAAGATATACAAAAATGTTAATCTTTTGGCACTTCATATAAAGTTCTAGGAGGACATATGGTAATTAACAACATTCACGTATATGGAGTTGAAAATGCTGTTCGTGGGGCTAAGTTTCCTATGGCAACGGATGTTCAAAATGTAAGCAGTGAAATTACAAAAACAACAAAGAAGCTTGGGTCTAGTCCAACTGGAACAGCGCACGACCAATTCCTTACTGGTATCATTGTACAATTTGACCTAACGTTTACAGTAAAGGCGTGGACAGAAGCAGAGCGCTATCATTTCTTTGACTTTATTTCCAGTCAGTCAACAATGCATCGTATTAGTAAGTTTGAGCTTGATAATCAATATATTGATTATGTAGATCCACGAGTAATTAGTATTATAAACGAGCTTAAGAACAAGTATAACGAGACTAAAAACCCAGAAGATTATCTGCGTCTATTGTACACTAACCCTTGCGGTTTCAAGCTTACAGCAGCAATGACAACAAACTATAGACAGCTTAAAACAATCTACTATCAGCGAAAGAATCATCGTCTTCCTGAATGGCGAGAGTTTTGTGAGCAGATTGAACAGCTACCACATTTTAAAGAGCTTGTATTAGGAGATGAATAATGGATGTCGGCGATATATTTGTAAATAATAACGGTGAAAAATTTAAAATAAATAAATTTTTATACTCAAAAAAAACAGAGTATTATTATGAAATACAATTTTTAGACACTGGTTCAAAGAAAGTTGCCGAACAAAGAAATATAAAACGCGGTAGTGTTAAGGATGATTATAGTAAACATATCTATGGCGTTGCGTGCAGGGGCAATGCAAGTTCAAGACATCCGCTAATTAATAAAAAGGCATTTAAACGATGGTACTCCATGATTGAAAGATGCTACAATCCACATGCACATATGTTTCCTTCTTATGGCGGGAAGGGCGTTATTGTGTCAGATGACTGGCTTTGTTTTGAAAATTATCTTAATGATATTGTTCTGTTAGACGGGTTTGATTACGACAAATATTTATCTGGCGATATACAATTGGATAAAGATATTAAGTATAAAAATAATATTATTTATAGTAAAGAAACATGTTGTTTTGTTGATAGGTCAAAAAATGCAAAATATCAACCATCAAAACAAAAAGACTTTTTGGCAATTGACCCAAATGGAAACTGTTATGTATTTAATAGTCAAGCAGAATGTGCGAGAAAATTTAATTTAACAGCCAGAACAATTGGAAAGGTTCTAAATGAAGATTTAAAATGCCATAAAGGTTGGACATTTAAGTATAAGGAGCGTGTATAGCATGGCAGTAATCAGTTATAACGAGAGCAAGAGCGGCAACAATTCTCTTATTGTTCATGGCAATGACAAAGAGCTTCAGAAGGTTGCCACGTTTGTAAATAGCATGTATGACGCTACGTGCGAAAATACAGACAAAAATGACGATGTTGATATGGTAAATGAACCACCTCATTATACACATGGTATGGAATGCATAGATGAGATGGTTCTTGTATTTGGCAAAAAAGCAACGATGAACTTCTGCCTTCTCAACTGCTGGAAATATCGTTATAGAGCACCGTATAAGGGCGATGTAGAGGAAAACATGGAGAAGTCACGTTGGTATTTGAATAAATATAAAGAACTAAAAGGTTGTATGGTTATTTCTAATACACTTACACCTATTGAGCAGTCAAAGAGTTATCGGACAGAGATAGACTTGTCTATGTCAAAATAACAACTAAATATATATGCTGTGGGGCTGTAATAAGCCCCATTTTTATAGGGAGCGAATATGTTTGATAAAAGAGAAAGATAAGCAACGTATAATTAAAAACATAGAACAACTATTAAGCGAAATACTTAGCGATAAATATGAAGCCAAAATAACAATAAGATTCTCTGATTAATGATACTCATTATTTGATTTGCATATAATCTCTACAATACAATATAGATGAGGTATATATACCATCAACATCATAGAGGAGAATTATCATGGCACCATATAATGTATTGAATAAGAATAAAATACTAAGAGCTGGTTTATTTGAGCGTGTATCAACAGAAGAACAATCGAAATTTGGTTATAGTATTGCCGCACAAGTAGAAGCATTAGAAGAACACGCAGCAAAGAACAGAATGAAGATAGTAGACCATTATTGCGATGCTGGTGTTAGCGGAGGTATAGCATATAAGAAGCGCCCCGAGATGATGCGTCTTTTACAAGATGTTGCAGATGGCAAAATAGATATAATATTATTTACTAGACTTGACAGATGGTTTAGGAATATTAAAGAGTATTTTAAAGTTCAGGAGATATTGGAAGAACACAATGTAGAATGGTTAGCAATATGGGAAGATTACCGCACAGATACAGCAAATGGCAGAATGGCAATTACAATCTTCCTTGCTATTGCGCAGAATGAAAGAGAGAAAACATCTGAGCGTATTCAAGTAGTATTTGAAAACAAGAGAAAGAATAAAGAGTCTTTCTTTGGTAAAAGCTCAACGCCATTTGGATATGTGGAACAGAAAGATGAAGATGGAATAACAAGACTCGTTAAAGATCCAGAGTTGGAGCCTGCATTACAAATGTTCTGGGATATAGCTGTCAAATATGAGAACGTCAATAAAGCAGCCAAGATGGTCAACTTAGAATATGGTATAAAGAAGAACAAAAACAAATGGATGGAGCTTAGCAAAAAAGAAATCTATACTGGAAACTATAGAGGTGTAGAAGGTTATTGTCCAGCGTATGTTTCTGTAGAAGATTGGCTGAAACTACAAAACAGAAAGATCCCAAGACAATCAAAATCAGACAGAGTGTATTTGTTTACTGGCCTAATAGAATGCCCTGTGTGTCATAATAATCTTGCTTCAACATATTGTGTTCACAAACAACCAGATGGTAGCAAAAGAGAATATCACAATTATAGATGTCAATTTAAAGAATCATATGTATGTAAATATAATCACACGTTTTCTGAGTTGAAAATAGAAAAGTGGCTGCTTAAAAACATTCGTAATCTTATGCATGAAGAAGTTGCAAGAGTAGAAATAGAGAAGACAAAACCAAGACCAAAACCAAAAACAAATATTGCTGCGTTAAAAGAGCAATTGCGTAGGCTTGAAGTTGTATATATGACTGGTAATAAGCCAGATGAAGAATATATAAAAGAACAAAAAGAATTAAACAACGCAATAAAGAAAGCGGAAAGCGAAACTCCAAAAACGGATGCAGATAAAGACTTAACTATGTTACACGAAATTCTTTCAACTGATTTCGAATCAGTATATAAAACGCTTAGCGCAGAGGATAGACGCAGGTTTTGGAGGGGGTTAATAAACAGAATATATTTAGACGGGAATAAGATATCTTATGTTGATTTTAATTGAATAAAGTATGGCTTTCGATGGTGTCATTTGTAGATGCAGGTCGTAAAGCCATACTTTTTTAATGTTCATTTTGTATACATAATCGTATATAATACTTAAAAGGAGATGAGTAATATGACAAATAAAGATTCAATAAATAAAATATTATCTAGATTAGAAAGCGTAAGGAATGAAATAGAGTCAATTAGGCGCGACTTAAAGTTTATCTTAGAAAAAGAAGGCAACCAAAAATCGTAAAAAAAAGGGAAACAGAAATTAATCTGTTTCCCTGAATTATTTAAACACCGATAACATAACGAAGAACCATGTCTCTGTTGTCAACTGTTTGACCATGAAGAGTAAGGGCTGAATTGTTATTTGCAGAATGACCTTTTATCTCATTATCATTAATATAAAGATACTTTTTGTAAAACTTTCCACCACGCTCAAGTATGAATGAGAACCCGCCGCCGTTATCATTTGCCACGGCGTATTTAGGAATAAAGAAAGAGTTCCAGCTAGAATTAACAGGAGATGTATTGGAAACGTCATATGCACTGAATATTAGAGAAATACCATGAGGTTGTGCAGATACATTGTCAGAAAGAGCAATAGTAGTATCCTCTTTTACGTATGAAGCACCGCTCCACAGAACCTTATTCTCACCATAATTAGAACCAGTAAGACCGCCAGTTTTACTCCAAATACGAACAGAGTTTCCGTATAGATTAGTTGTTCCGTCAGACTTTTGATAGTTGTCATATCCAATTGCTGTATTGCCAGCAGCAGACAAGGGAACAAATACATTCTTCAAAGTCCCGTCTGATGCCTTGCCTTGTATAGCCGCTTCTACGCCCATATTAATATCTTTACTTGTAGTAACATTTCCTGTGAGTGTGCCACCGCTTAAAGGTAGATAACTATGAGTGTGGTTTTTAGCAGCATATCCAGAGTGTGTATGATTCTTCGCGGCATAAGTGCTTGACAAAGATTCATGAATTGTGTCCATAGCATCTAGATCGTCAGTTAGACACCGACTTGTATCATTGCCCCTTCAAATCTCATTGGTTGACATTGTGCCAATAAAAGATTGTTCTGATGTTTCAGCCATAATGTTCTCCTTAGAACGTAGCCTAACTTATGTCATGCATATTATACCACATTATGAGCTTCGCCGTTTTCGTCATATGCGGTAATCAATACATAGTGCTTGACACGCTGCTCATCATACATTGTGACAAGACCAACGTGCTTTACCCTATTTTCATCGTATATAGTGACAACACCAGACTGTACCTTAATAGAGATAGAAGTAGTGGTTGTTTTATATCCACCATACCATTCATGCACTTCTTTAAGAGTATATGTTACAGTACCGCCCTTAGCACCAGTAACATCAGAAGGTGTTACTGCATAGCTTGTATCAGTACCCTTATATAACTGAGTGTTTCCCTGATACAATTCAAAGTGGTCAAAGTTTGCGTTGCCCTGTGTTTCGCTTTTGGCAAAAGATAACGTTAAGACTTCACCGTAATGTGCAGTTGTTTTTATAGTTGATAAGGTTGGGTTTCCATGTGCATGATATGGGCGAGCTGGAATAGTAACTGCGACTCTTGCGCCATCTCCGTTGCTGGCACCCCACGCGCCATATCCATTAACTCTTTCGCCCCAAATCTTAGCCCAACATTCGCAATATTGGTCAACATTTGTTCTTGTGATATCCCATGATTTTGAGCCATTGACAATTGTTGCGCCATAATTCGCAACACCCCTGCCGACCTCTGCATAATTAAAAGTATTATTGCATGTATAGCCAACCTGTCCAACTATGCCGTATTGAGCAGGGCCACCTCCTGATCCAGCTGTGCCATGACAATCAATGCTAATCGTCACAGTTGCAACTGTTTCGCTTGTGTTTCTTACAGAAGCACCACATGTTGTAGTAACAACGTCATATGCACTTGGGTAAGCATTTTTAGTTGGGTTAGTTAAAGCCATCTATATCACCACCTAAGAAAGCAATTGGATATAGATTGTATTTGGATCGCCATTCTCAGGAGCTTCCGTACTTCCCCATGTGATACCGAGATTATTCAAGGCAGATTTCGCATTTGTCGCACCAGTACCACCATGCTCGATTGGCAGAGCGCCACTTGTAACATCTGCGGCATCATGCTTATGAGAACTTGCAGCAGCTCCGATGTTGGCAGGAGTAATACCAAGATTCGTTCTAGCATCAGCAGCAGTGGTAGCGCCAGTGCCACCGACAGAAATATCAATAGTTCCAGTATCATCCCTTGAAAGACCAAGAGCTTTTCTTGCGGCAGTGGCGCTAGTTGCACCAGTACCGCCATTAGCAATAGGCAGAGCGCCGCTTGTATTTCCAAGACCCAAGTTGTTTCTGGCTTCTTCAACAGTTGTGCCACCAGTGCCACCAGAAGCCACAGGAACAGTACCATATAGTCCATTGGCATTAGGCTGAACCATATCATCTACAATCCAATATTGACCGTCATATATAAGTCTTACTGGTTTGCCGTTTGTAAGGAAATCTTCACTTGGCAACTGAATAGTAGACTTAGGAGAGCTAGAAATACGCATCCTAATATTCTTCGCACCAAGACCATTGACATTTAATGTTGGTGCCGTAGTAGTGCTAGTAGCATGTGGCACCATAACAAAATTGGCACCAGCAGAAAGAGCTTCAATTGCCTTAACGGTAGCAGTATATGCTGCACCAGTACCAGCACTTGTAATACCTACAACGCGCTGTCTACCAGCTTCGTCATACACCTCAAGACCGCTAAGGGATTTCATTATCTTATTTCCATCCATATTTTAAACAGCCCTCCTTACTAAATTAACAGAGATATTTCCATTGCCGTCATTTACAAGTTCAATATCATAGTCTTCATTAATCATAATTCTTATATTCTGTTGTATCTTTGCTTCTGTATTGGGAGCGACATCAAGAAGTTTATTATATATTGCAGTAGTATCGGCATCAATTTTGCGCAGTTTTCCCCTTACTGCTGGATTACCATCGGCATCATTCTCACCTAAAGTTAAAATCATATTTCGTTTTTCATCAGAAATATACTTTAGAGCATCCTGTTCAATTTTGTTGATTGTATTGACAGCTTCGGGAGTGATTTTTTCAATCTCGTTAACAGCGTCAGTTTTAATATTTTTAATCTGCGTGTCTGCGTCCCACATTATCTTATTTACATCGCTGATTACTTCTTCTGTCAACATCTGCTCGGTGATGCGCTCGATAGTTTCAACATGATAGGCAGTTGACATATCATCGCACCTCCCTTATGATTGGTTTACGATAATGGCAAGATTTGCGTTGCCGTTTCCATCATTAACCGTCTTAAGATATACGCCATTATTTGTGATGAGCGTGTTTATATTTGTCTCAATAGTCTGCTGAGTCTTGTTTGCAACAGAAACGGCATTATCATATGTATTCTGAGTATTATTCTTAATCTCAGTTGCGGTATTAACAAGTCCGTTGCCAGTAGTGATAAAGCCCTCTTTAGCTTCATCAACAGTGCTGACGGCATTTGTCTTGGTCTGTGTTATGGTATTTACAGCAGTATCTCTTGTATCTGTGACAGTGGCTATAGACTTTGTTTTAATGTCATTAATTTCGTTAATTGCATTTGTTCTAGCCGTCTCGGTACTGGATTCAATTTCTTTTTTAATCATTTCTGCGGTAATGCGAGTAATGTTCTCAACGTAGAGATAATCGCTTGGCTTTGCACGTTTACGAACAGGGATCTCGCTATATAAAATTGTTTTCTGAGAAGACGAATCATCTGCATCAGTTAAATATACATAGACAAGTATGGGATAAGGCTCTTGCAACAGAATATTAGGAATGTCGGCAATAATGATATCTCCTGCGTGCATTGTTGCCACGCCGTCATCTTGAGCGGCTACATCATCTCCACTATATTTTACAGTAGAGCGAACAATCAACGCTTCTTTTCTACTTGAATTAGAGAAATGTACTTCAGGTGGATTCTGAAGGTATCTTTCATCGCATCCATTAAGGTCGATAACTATCTTCTGGTCTATGTCCCACTGATAGAACCTGTTGATTGTGTCTCCATTAAGATCTAAACAAGGCACTTCGTACATAGACATACCTCCTTAGTCATTAGAGTTTATAAATATGGTTAATATTGTAACATAAAATGTGTTTTCTAATATTCAAAATTGTAGAACTTTTAATTTATATATAAATAAATTTATATGCACCATTGAAAAAATCCCACGCAAGTTATATACTCATTTCGAGTTAAATTGCGTGGGATTTTTTCAATGAAAGGATTTAAAAAATGAAACTTATCGACATCTATGAACAGCATTATCTACCCGAGAAAACGCAGAAGAGGGCGGCATCCACCATAGCTGGATACGACTCGTCTATGCGCCTTCATGTACTTCCGCGATGGGGCGAATGCGAGATTGAAGATATCTGCCCTGATGATTTGCAGGAGTGGGTAGACTCATTTGAAAAAGCTGGTGCTGGAGAGAAAGCGTTTAAATGTATTCGCCAAATCATCCGTTGGTGGATTCGCAAAAAGCGCCTACATATTATCGATCCAACCGCATACATAGAAGTAAACCACCCCAAACCTTATCGTCCAGATGTTTTAGACGCACAAGAGGTATCAGAGATGCTTCGCGGCATGTGGGGTCATTGGGCTGAAGCCGTGACCATCTGTGCTGTAACTCTTGGTTTGCGCCGTGGTGAAGCTTGTGCATTAGAGTGGTCTGATATCAATCTTAAGACTGGTGAGGTGCGTATCAACAAATCGCGTCAATATGTGAACGGTCAAATCATCACAGTAAAAACTAAGACAGAGAAGTCTACTAGGTCTTGCTATCTACCTAAGTTTGCACGTCAGCGCCTAAAGCAGATTAAAGGACATGGGCTTCTTATCGGTGATGTCTCTCCTGATAAAGCAGCTCGCGCCATCAAATCACAGTGCAAGAAGATGGGTGTGCCATATGTATCTATGACAAATATGCGCCATACATGGGCTACACTTGCAATTGAAGCAGGCGTTGGCATTGAAACTGTTGCCATGATGCTTGGTCATACAGAGATTAGCACTGCATATAATCACTATATCGTTCCTCGTAAAACTATCTGTCAAGAAGCTCAGGCGGCTGTCGAGAAGTTTATATTCGACATGGCTAAGAAGTCTAAAATAAGAGATGTAATCTAGCTCGGGATTCCGTATCCCAAACGGTCAATGCACTTGAGTCGCAGAAGTTTACAGATATCGAAGTGTCGGCACAAGCGCGGTCTGGAATAGTATGTGTAAATATTTGTCGATTACTAAACGACCAAGTAAGAGCTTTAACTAAAAGAAATACGTTTATAGATATAGGAAAAATAAAACAAGAATATTGGCCTTCTCATAATTATGTTCAATATATAGGTACGCAAAATGGCTCATGGCTTATATTTTCTGTAACACAAACAGGCCGTGTTGTTTTATTTCATCAATATGGACAAGACGAATTAACTTGGTCATATTTTGAAGGGTCGTTATCTTATCCAATAGCTTAATAATTAAGCAGGAAAATCGTCTTTCGTATACCACGAACCTGTGCAACACGCATAGTCGTTATTAGGGTTTCCAAGCATTGTAACAGTACCATCTGACCCAAAGAAAATTGCAAAACGACCATTAATGCTGAATACAACTGGAACATTCGCTTCAGTCGGTCTATAGCCTTTAGGCAGTATCTCGTCAGCTTTAGAATAGTTGCATTGTCCTGATGCAGTAAACTTAACATTACCGTGACAGATTACAACATCACCTATTCTATCAAACTGTATTGTGCTATTTGAATACGGAGCTTTCCAAGAAAGATGTGCGTATCTTGTATCGCGGGATACGGAATACTATTTTAACTTTCCTATAACCGTTTCTTGCACGCACATTCCTACCTTAGATATAGATGTTGCAGATGAAAGATAACAGATAACAGTTGTTACGTCATTAATTTCTCTATAATGACCAAACCATAACCCGTTGCCAGTAACGGGATTAACATCCGCGTACAATATAGAATCATATATATCAGGTGCATTAAACCTATACTCACAAAAGTACAAATAGCCATATTGTGCCGTTGCTGAAATAGTTTTATCAACTTTTCTTGTTGCTAAAGCATAGCCTGTCCCCAAATTAAAAACAGTCCAATCTCCATTTTGGGATACGGAATTCCCATGTTTAGTATTCCGTATCCCCGACTGGTTTTACATGTCTACAAGGAAGCATCGCAAGTGGTACTTATTGCGCATATACACGCATCGGACATTTAATATTCGTGTGTATGAACGATATGCCATCAATGGGAACTAAGGGCGTGTTGCCAGAAGGATATAGACCGCAAACCGATATTATCGGTTTTGGATATATAAGAGGAACAAATACATCTGGTCAAATATTAGTTAATAATGTTGGCGAGGTGGCAACATGGTGCAATCAAGATAGCACTCGCTATTTTAGCGGCTCCGTTTGTTTTGTTGTTTAATAGCATTCCGTATCCCAACCTCCTATAGAGGTGGCAAAAACAAGTGGTTCTACTTCATATGAATCATTTAAAGTAGATTTACCAACAACAAAAATGGGTTGTCTGATAGTTGTTTATAACAATAGACCGTTGTGTTCTACTGCGTTCCCTATATCTCATTTTATTAAAAATAATACATCAGCTGGTGATTGTGTTGACTGCTATTATGCTTCTGACATAAGCCTACATGCAACTGCTTATTATCAAAACGGATATTTATATTTACAATCTGGTAACAGAAGCGTCAAGGCAACTTTTGTTGTCTTTTAACACAGTATTCCGTATCCCCGAAATATACAAGCAAAACCGTAACGGCATCTGGATGGGCTGGTACTATTACAACTACCTTGTTATCTTCAAATACGTTAGGTGTATACGCATATATTTATACAGCAAATTTAGCAGGAGCACCTTGGCAAAACGCAGTTCAGCCTTCGGTTAATCCAGCTGGTTCAGATATATGGTATATAAATCTCGGACAAGCATGTGTATCTGTTGGTGCTAATATGCGTAAGTTTGAAAATGTCTGTAATCTTCAAACGTATGATACAAGTTATTATGCTGGATATGGCGGCGCACTTAATCCTACGCTTTGGATAGGCGCAAATAATATGTATGTTCAGATTGGCGCAAACTCCATGTGGACTAGCTCCCCTGCTGTACTACGCATAAGTACTGCATTAAAGATATAAAGACATAATTGTATTTTGACTATCTGGTTTTAGTATTCGGCTTTAAGCTAGTACAACAATATAATTTAATCTGATTGAGCTATCCCAAAAACGATCGAAAACAGCCCACACTTTTTTTTCGATAGGGTCTAATTGCACTCCTTCTACATGTACAGGTATAGTGTTGCAATCTCCGCTAATTACATCAATAAAATCTGTTGTATAATCAAAAGAGCGACCAAAGTTACTAATAAATTCATCATCAGTAAACATACATATCGAAGTATCTGAACACCGTTTCACCAATGAACCAATATATATTTTTGACACATTGGATACGGAATCCCGCAACGTTGTAATTTCATTGGCAACATTGTATGTGGTGCCCGTTCCCTTGCCATCATTTACCGTTAACGCGCCGCCAACGGACAGATCGCCAGCGATTGTATCGCCAGTCTTATTTACATATACGTCATCAAGATTAACCCAACTCATATTTCTACTTCCTTTCATTCAAACTTTGATATATAATCAATCAAGATTTACTGTTCAGTGGCTATCCAATACAAGTTGGTTGTAGCGTCATTATCATTTCCTACTACCTGAACCTTGAAATTAGAAGACGTGATATTAAGAACTTTTACCTTTGCTGTACTCTCATTGAGAAAAGTAGGTATGAGAATAACATTCGGCACATTGTTAAAAGCAACACTGAAATCTATAACCTTAATCACATCTGCACCAGCCGTAGTTGCAGAGATAGTTTCACAGCCAGCCTGAACACGCTTCATCTTATTGTAGATACTTTTAAAATCTTTTATAAACGCAAGAAGACTATCGACTTCTTCGCCTGTATATTTAAGCTTGTAATCAACTTCACTTAATTCAACTTCATCAGCCAACTCAATTACCTCCCATCAACTAACCAGTCTTGAACCAGACGGATTTAAGGCTCTTGCCAGAAGGCACATTTACCCAAACCGATTTGAAACTATGTTCTGATGAATTTATATATATACTCGGACTCTTCTTTAGCCACACAGCATACAACGTGACGGTAGCGCCATTGGTAAAACTGTTGTTGGTGTACTGACCATCTGCAATATATGTTGCCTTTGTAGCTGTGCTACTTGTAGACCAGCCTAAAAACACATACTTGTCTCTAGTTGGTTTTGAACCAGATATTTTAGAGGTTGTATTTATCAAATGCGTCTGACTAGCAGGAGCACCAGAGCCGCCATTGGCATTATAGTTAATAGTTAGTTTTGCAACATTAGTCCAAATAGCATACAGAGTAATATTTGCGTTTTCTGTATATTGTCCGCCAGCAGAATATTTAACGCCAGTATCGGCGGCAGACGTACCCCAGCCAGCAAACGTATATCCGCTTCTTGTTGGCTTAATAGAGGAGAGCGTCAATGTGATATCATGCTGTTTAGTCTGGCTTGAAGGAGCGCCTGAACCGCCGTTGGCATTGTAAGATACTGTGTATGTCGGTCGCGCAACGGCTGGGACTGTGACAGTTGTGGTCGCATAATCTGTTCCGTGCGAAAATCCTGAACTGTCCCACCAAGCATGAACCGTATATGTACGATTGTTGTAAGAGGTGCCGACACCACGGGAAGCAGAGAAGTCGAAGCTGTTGCCGTTAAACGTATGTCTTTGGTCGTAGATATTACCTATGCCATCAATACTTAATGTGAATCTACAGCCCGGGCTACCTTGCCAAGTCGAACCATTGTTATAAAAATGGCCTGTGACATAAATGGTGCTATTATTGGCACTGGCAGATACACCTACGTATGGTAATGCCATATAATCACCTCCAAATATTTATTTTTATAAAATAGGGCGCGAGCTTAAACACCCGCACCCCAAAACATAATTATAGAATTATCATTTTATTCTGCTGAAGAAGCAGTTGCGCCCTTGTCATCAGCAGCAGTATTTGTTTCGGTTTCAGCTTCAGCGGGTTCGCTCTTTGTGTCTATAGAAGTCTTGTCGATTAGCTCCATGAGTTCGATCTTAAGAGCTTCAATCTTTTCATCAACTTCAGACTTCTTGTAGTAAATATCGTCATGTTTATGCTCAACGTCAGACTTAGTATCAAGCATAGATACGGTTGCATACTCATCATGCTTATGTCCCTTTGCTGCGTATTTATCATCAAGCTCGCCAAGGGTTTGATAAACATTATCAATTTCACCAGTCAGGGGGTGACCAGTCTGATTGCCATACCAAAGCTCATCGGTTGAATATAGTAATTCACTCATGTCATTTCTCCTATCTTATGTAGTTTGGATATAGATAAATCCACCAGTGCCATTTGACGGTGCGCTTGTTCCGCTAGAAATCAATGTACCATACAGGTAGTTTGCATCTGGTTGGGCAAAATCATCTAACACCCAATAAGTTCCATCATATACAACCTTCACTGGTTTATTTGCTACAAGAAAATTGGATTTTATGAGCTGAATTGTCGAAGATGTATTGCTCGATAATCTCATTCTGATATTCTTGGCACCAAGAGAGTTTACATTTAGAGTAGGCACAGTTGTCGTGCTTGCCACATGTGGCACCATTACAAAGCTTTCACCAGCTACAAGCTTTAATCCGTCAACTGTTGCTGTATACGCGGAACCAGTACCGCTTGTTACCGTTGGCTTATCACTAAATGTATATTGCGAATATGTGGCCCCGTTAGCCCAATTAGCATTTCCACCAGCAGAAGAAGAACCAGCATATAGATGTGTATGCCCAGTGTTTGACTTTCCGTTTAATTTTGAATTGATTTCAGATTTACCATAGTAAAGATCATTATGATTATGAGCGAAGTCAGTAATCTCAGCCTTGGTGTGAGTATGACCTATCTTTGAAAACTTTGAGTTAATCTTCTCAAGAAGGTGAGTTAAACCAGCACTGTCAAGAAACTTAGTTTTCGCCATGCAATCACATCCTTTCAGTATGCCTATTTCTTAACGTTTCTATTTTTCATTAAATATTGGCTAATAAAAAATAGAAACGTTAAGAAATAGTTTATAAAAATTACCCTACAATTATTATTATTCTGACAATTGTATGGCAAACGGTAGGGTAGAGGGGTGGGGAAGAGGTATATATACCTCTTCACCACCCCTTAAAACCCTTATAATATTAATTGTAAATATTCTATGCAGTATCCTGTGTTATCTTACGTAGATTACCAAAATCGTATAAAATTCCATTTTTATTTTCCGCATTACGAACAATGGAATTATCAATATTGAATTCAATCCACGAGTGATTAGGATAGTCAATAAAATATTGCTTAGCATCTGATAGCATTTTAAGCAAAACATCATCAGAGGGAAGTTTATCAGTATAGGAGATTATCTTCATTTGTTTATAACCATTACGCTTAATAATGTTATTACGTATAATCTCTTTTCTGTCAAATTCTTTTTGTGTTATGCGTCCAAGTTTAACACTTAAAGCATGTCCTCCGCCATCATATTCAATACATAGCTTTTCATCTGTGAAACAAATATCAATATTATAACAACTTAATGGATAATTCATTTCACCTTTATATAAGTTATGTAAGTAATTTTGTTGATGAGATGTTGGGCAGTTGCCGTTCTTATAAAACGTTTCTTTTTGTTTAGCCAATATTTCTTTGTTTTGCAAATGATGGTATACACCATATCGTTCCATATCAACAACCCTAGAACGAGCATGAAACTCAGAAGAAGATAACAAACATTCAACACCATATTTTTTTAGATTGGTGTTCTTAATCTTTTCTTTTATTTCATCATTTTGAGATATATTCCCAACACCATATTTATCTAAACATGTTTGCTCAACTTTTTGCCTAACCTCTTTTAATTGCGAAACATTTTCAACCCCATATTTTTCAAGATTTGTTTCTTTTAGTTTTTCATAACATTCTTTATTTTGTAGCGGGTATAAAGTACCAAACTTTTCAATAAGTGCATTATCGCGCTTGTCTTTTATTTCTCGATTCAATAAAACATTTTCAACCCCGTATTTTTTTAGATTTGTTTCTTTAACCTTTTTTCTTACGTCATCGTTAGATAATGGGTTTTCAAAACCATATCTATCAAGATTAGTTTGTTTTATCTTATCTCTTACCTCTTTTGACTCAATAGGGTGTTCAACGCCATATTTGTTCATTGATGTTTCTTTTTGTTTTTCTCTTACGGCAGCATTGCCAGCAGGAGAAATTGAGCCATATCTACTAATGTTCGTTTCCTGAATTTTATTTTTAATTTCAGGATTTTGTATCGGAGCCTTACACCCATATTTTTCAACCATAGCTTCTTCATATTTTATATGAGCACAATCTTTACAACAGCATTTTTCTGTGCCATTTTTAGTTTGATGCATATAGTCAACATATCTTATGGGCGGTTTGATTTTGCCACAATAATCACATTACGTTTCAACTAAAACGCCACTACCACTTGAGAGTTCTTCTATTTTAACTTCAATTTCAGACCCGTTTTTTACGTCATAGCCTTTTGATTTATAATATGCAATAGACCTACCATTTGGACGTATCGTTACTGTTTTGCTTAAAAGAGCCATAATGCTATTCCTTTGAATCTTTATTTGAATATTCACCCATTGCTAAGCGTAGTCTTGGCGTATCTATAAATACATAAACATCTTTATTTGACACGTCAAGATTATGATTTATTCGTATAATGCGACATCCACGCATCATTAAATATCCAGCAAGTTTAAGTGAAAATATATATTTGAATTTTTCTTTTTTCATTTTATCCCTTAAGTCATATAGGAGAGGTTATTGATTTATAACCTCTCCTGTGTTATATTTTTACAACTTTATATTTTAGGACAAATTGAATAAATTGTCAATCTCTTTGTTAGTAATTGCGACAAAGCCATCGCCGACCTTAGTCTCAAGAGCAGAGATGCGATTGCCCTGAGAACTTAGCGTAGTAGTATGACCACCAACAGTAGTGGTAAGACCAGCAATGTTGGTCTTGTTCTTATCAGCGGTAGCCTGAGCATCAGTACCAGCCTTCTTAGCATCGGCGATTGCTACAGTGACCTTACCATCGGGAGCGATAGCAGCCTGAAGGTCATCAACATCATTTTCGGCGGCAGTCACGCGAGTGGTGAGAGCGGTAACGTCAGCGGCAGCAGCCTTGGAAGCAACAACATCCTTAAGCGCATTGACATCGCTCTGAGCCTTATCAGCAGCACCCTGAGCGGTGGTAATCTTACCATCGAGAGCGCTGTCTGCGGCAACGCGTAGAGCAGCTTCAGCAGCTACAGCAGCTTCAATCTGCTTTGCAACAGAACCCTCACCGCTACCAAGCTTAGCTTCAACAGCCTTCACGCGAGTATCAAGACCGCCCTCGGCACCAGTAGCGCGAACCTTCTCGGCATCAACAAGCTCTTTGATGTAAGCAACAATTGTAGTAGAGGTAGCACCCTTGGGGATATCGCCAACCTTGGTCTTAAGAGCGCTAATGGCGGCGTTCATAGCAGAAGCATCATCGGGGTGCTTCTGAATCCAAGCGGCAATCTCCTGTAGCGTATCAAGGCTCTCCTTGGCACCCTCTGGAATGAGCTGCTTAGTAAGCTCCTCGTTAGCGATTGTGCGAGCAGACTTACCAGCATCCTTACCGACAAGAGCAGCAACCTTGCCCTCAACGGCATCAGCGCGACCAGAAAGGTTGGTGATGTTGCCCTCGGCAGCAGTAATCTTACCCTCGGCTGTGCCTATACGATTTTTAAGAGCGGAAAGAGAAGCATCGGTTGCAAGACCTGCGGCCTTCTCATTTACATAAGACACGACATCCTTAGAGGTAGCACCCTCGGGAATAGTGCCGACATAAGTCTTAAGATTGTCAACGGCAGTCTGAGCGCCAGCAGCCTTAGCATCGGCGGCAGAAATCTTAGTCTCAAGACCAGCCTTGGCATCAGCAACAGCCTTAGCGACAGAACCCTCGGTCTTGGCATCGCCATTGAGCTTGGAGATAGCGGCGGTGTTGGTCTTTACCTGACCGTTGGCAAGCTCCTGAACCTTAGTCTCGGCAGTGCCAGCGGCATCGTAGTTACCAGCAAGGCTATCAGCATAATCCTTAGCAGATTTAAGATTAGCAGCATCCTTGGAATCAATCGCAGCCTTAATCTTCTCGTCATAATGAGTAAGACCAGTTAGATCAATATACTTCTTTTCAGCCATAAATTTTCCTCCTATTTAAAAAGATAATCAATATCATCATTTGTGACGGTATCGATAGACCCGCCACCAGAACCATCTGTCTTGTTCGCTACCACGACATATGAGTTCGCGGTTTTGTCATAAACAGATATTTCTTTTTTTGTTTTGTCAACATATAATGTTTTTTCTTTGGCTTGCCCCAATTCTGGCAGTTCAGCGCCTATGAACACTATATCATCTGGCTTAGATGTTATCTGAATCCAGTCGTTATCGTATCGCCAAAGAATAGCAGTTTCGATAACAAAATAGTATCCATCGAACGGAGAGGGCATTGAAGCTCTCTCATAATCTGTTTCCAACTCCGTAATTTGGTTATAGAATGTCCTCTTGCCATCCCAGTCAAATGCAATTCTGCATTTGTCTTTTACGAAGACAAGCCGACCATTCTGAATCAACAAACTAGACAGTCTTTCGGAGGTAGTCACAACGACCGACATTGGGGCTTTATTCGCCATATCTGACATATTTTATTACCTCCAAAACTAGGGCTAAAACTCTACTACGTCAACACTCCCGCCAGCAACGGTGTCAGCATAGTCTTTTGCAGACTGTAGGGTTTTCTCTTGAGCCTTCGGCAGAACGGAATTGGCAACAATCTTGATAGCTTCCTCTAGCGTCTTACCAGCGGCAATCTTGTTGCCATCAGTCTCATCAAAGCTATCGACAGAAGAGACAACAATGTCGCTCTGAGTGCGCGGGGTGTTGATGACAGTATTCTTGGTTTTGTCTAGCCAAGCGATTTCGCCATCGTCAAGATAGAGAATATCATACTCATCAATCATGCCATTGGTTTTCGCAGTCTCGATATTAGCCTTGCTACCGAATGCATTCTTTGATTTAATCGCCATACAGTACCTCCTTTTATTGTGTTAGCAGTTACATATTAAAACAGTCATATCGACCATTTTTCAAAAGGAAGGGCGGCACATATCTATTTTCCCAAGATATATGCCATTTCATCTTTAGTTATTTTATTGTTATTGTATAAAGAAACAACCTTTGTCTCTTTAATGGTATGGTTGTCATATAGGCGCTTTAAAGACTCTACAAACTGATTCATCTAAATCACCCCATCGCTTAACAGCATAGCCGTGTATGCATCAATAATTTCCTCTGGGGTCTTCATATTAAGAACCTTCAGCTGTTCATATTCGTATTCATCAATCTCTTCCAGTCGAACAGTGTCATACCCGTCAACTGGAATTAAATATAGTGATTCCTCATGCCAAATATGTTTGCCATCAGAAGAATAGATAGCCTGTGCTTCTTCTTCATCACAGAATATCATACGGTCATACTTCTCCTGATACTTTAAGTATATGAGCCTGTCAAGCACATCAACAACTTTATCGTCTTTTACGACCTTGTAGAACATGCGCTCACCTCATTAAAAAGGGTGCCGCATATTTAAGCGACACCCTGTAATATAATTAGAAAGAAATCTCAATCAACACGCCATTTTGCGTTCCAGCCGTATTAAATCCATATAGGTCACCCTGCTCGTTTATTGTATAGATATAGTTTGTATACGAAACATTCTGTGAGCGAGTCCAATAAGGCGTGTAATCTCCGTCAACAGCTTCACGCTTCCTAGCATCATTAGATGTCATATAGGAAATGATTTCACCTTCGTTGATAAACGGCTCTCCGCTGACTTCATATGAATTACTAAGCTCGATAGCGGCAGGAATGGAGACGTAGCATTGAGATGCGCTAAGCTCTTTTGATCCATTGCCGATAGAAGAGTTAACCGTGACCTGCTTAATGAGAAGCTTAATCTTTACAGGCAATGCTTCATAGAATCTTGTATTCAAGAAACTATTCAGGTCAGAGCTAGTCCAACCGCCAGCGTTGCTTCCGTTCTCATTAAATACGCGCTTTCTGTCAAGAAGGTGCTTTGCAAGCAAGCTGAACGTACAACGCTTAGACGGCTCATTGCTGAGATAGTATTTTTTAAAACTACATACCTCAAGCGCTATGTTCTCATGCGTCCAACCAGCGAGCTTCTTGCAGACTGCATCGCCAAGGTCTTCGTACCAAATCTTGCTCCAATACACGTTGCCGACAGCATAGTTCTCATATGCGCCATCGTCAGCCTTAGAACAGCCGAATACAAGAGTGCTATCTATGATTGTTGACTTTGTTCTTTCAAGCTTTATAATATCGGGTTCGCCGCCATTAAGGTTAGAATAATATACATAGATATTATTGTCACCTTTTTTGTGTCTAAGTACAACCATGTCACGGCTGCCAACAGAACCAGCACTAGTCGAAGACGTACCCCAGCTCATCTTGATTCCGCTATTAGACCACAACTTAAATCCGTTTGAACCATTTGACTGGAAGCACTGTGCAATTACACCCTTTTCAGGTGTGCCATTTAAGAATTTATAGTCAATTGCCAACACGAAATCTTTGTCGGTATCGAAAAGCTTAATTCCAGTATCGACATAATTCTTACCAGCAAAGACGGTTTTATCAGAGATAACCGTCTTCGATGTGATATCATCATAGTCAATATCATATCCCATGTTAAATGAATATGCATCGCCAGCCTGAATCTCTGCGCCAGAATTATCAACACCAAGCTTAGTAATGGCATAAATCTCAACTGGGCGCATAGCGCTCAGCTCTTTGCCAGCAAGTGCATCTGGTGCATATGTAAACGTATCGAAGATTGCATTTACAGTCTTATCTCCATCGATAAAGCCGCTCTTATCCCATCTATCGAACATATAATATTTATATGCATTTTCCTCAAGGGTATAAGTTGGGATTGCGCCAGTGTATTCAACGTTCTCACCATACAGGCCAGTAGACTCCTGAAGCGTTACACCGTGAGAGACATACTTAATGGTATAGCGTCTAGTAGTTTCACTATACGTTGCCTTTATCGTTCTGTCGCTGAAGATAGCAGTCAACGGCAAATCCCAGCCATTAAATGTAAAATCTGTGCTTACAGAACTTGGCTTAGTCGGCGTATCGATATGATTGTCTGCTCTTGTCAACGGATCAACGGCATTGCCGCCCTTGTCAACATACTGAGTATCGAGAACGGTATCGTCATAGTTTACGAACTTGACAACAAACTGCTCGACCATCGTATTGAATACAATCTCTAAATCAGGCCATGCTTCCTGATAGTCATACAACTGCTGCTGCTTTACAATGGGAACATGTACAGTGCCAGCCAACACAGCTCTATCGACATTGTATCCGTTCTTGTCGATACCAGCCATCTTATAGATTCTATCGAGAAGGGATGTATCGTCAAGAGTCCAGTCAATACCGATGATTCTTGCCCTGCTGACATTTCTGGCTTTATCGAGTAGATCTTTGATGTCTACCGTATTGCAGTTCTCTATGATAAGCGTAGAGATAGAATCGTATCCAGCAATAGAAAGATTTGTCAGATACATTAGATTCTTCATGTTGATAGATGTAAGTGTATCAGGTAGCTGAGCTAATCTGATGCTACCGCCGCTTGCAAACAGGACACCCTTCAGTCCAGAGCCAGAAGCATAAAGTTCCTCAAGGTTCATGCACTTTGAGAAGTCCAAGCTGCTTACAAGATTGGGTGTGTTTCTGATATCAAGTTTCTCAAGAAGCTTGTTGTTGCCGATAACGAGATTTGTCAAGAAGGTATTAGAATAACCTTCTGTCGCGTTGCCGATAATAAGCTCCTTTAGCTTTTCAGCCTTAGAGAAGTCATTGTCATGAATATAGCAAGCAGACACATCGCCGACAGACTGAATCCTAGATGCGCCATAGATAAGCACGGCGGTATCATCCATCGTATCATACGGGCATGTAATATCATACTGCTTGCCAGCTTTAGCTCTTACCTGAGTAGGAGAGGAGTTACCGAACATTACAGACAGATACATATCGGCAAATGGCGTGAGATGAAGAGTGTAGTTAGGTGCTACAACTGCATCCTTTGGTGTGTTGCATCTAAACATAATCTGGTCAGATGTAGCGGTATTGCCAATGAACTTAGTTGCCATATACATCTCTTGGTCGCGCTCGAACTGTCTGCGTTGATACTTCTTCTTGCCATTCATCATCTGCTCAAGGAAGCGAGTGTTGCCATCCTTATAAGGACGCTCGTATTTGCGCACATAGTCAACGCGCCAAAGCTCTTCGCACCACTCGTTCTGTTTCTCATCAAACTGATTGATAAGCGAAGAAGCGCTCCAACAGTTTTTACTTTCACGGCTTACATACATCTTCTGAAGCTCAGAACCCATTAGGTCACGAACACGACAGAAGAACACAGACTCAGCCGCGTTGAAGATATAGCCAGAAGACTTGTCTCCTTCTGTGCGATAGTCGGTATCTTCCTTGCCGTAAGTCATGGTAAGCTCACCGCTGTTGTTAATACCCAAAGCACTCATTCTGTTACTATATAGGTTGGGAATCCTATATTATGACTTGCATTAATGCAAGCGGGGTAGGTTCTTCTTTAAGCGGTCTGGATACCGCTGACCCACCCTCTGTACTTTCATTTTTAGATTATATGTACAGTTCAGACTGTTACATACTATGCAGATTGCTCCACACAGCCCTTTTCGTTCAGTCGTTGAAGGTGATTACTTATAATTGTTTCGATATTTTTTGTTTCCCAATATGGGATTCTTAATAAATCAATATTGTTATTCTTACAATACTCATTTTTAATCATGTCATGTTCTTGCGTCTTTTTAAACAATTCTTGATTTTTTTCAACATTAGAACCACAATATCTAGACGGTCTATAATGTTGTTCGCCATCATATTCAATACAACAATTATAATCTGGCAAATAAAAATCATATTTATATCTTGTTCCATCTATTACAACAGGATACTCTGGAATGTGTTTTATTCTTTTACTCGTAAGCCATTTGTCTATATACATATTCCAATATGACACAAGACACCCACACGAACGTGTACTTCCACCAGTTAAACAAATTGACGATGTAATAATTTCGTTTCCGCAATCGCACTTACATCTATACATTCTTCTGTTAAACTTGTTGCTGTCTTCTAATAATTCAACAACCATTAACTTTCCAAATTTTTGACCAACAAGATTTTTTGTGCGCGTTTCACGAAGCATTGCTTTTCTTCCGCATCCACAATCTTTTGAATATCCATAAAGAATATTTAATACTCTCACATCTTTAACTGTTCCACATTCACATTCACAAACAGCATATGCTTGTTTGCCCTTTTTTATAATATTATGAATAGTCCATTTGTTTACTTTCTGTCCTATTAAATACGAATATTTTTCTATAACGTGTGATTCTCCTTTTTTTCCCATACCAACCTCCTTTCTTATTTAAATTTAATATCGAAACAAAGTAATCTTCCTCGGCGTTGCCCATCGCTGGGGTTTCGCCGTATATTAGAAAAGGTTTTATAACGACATTACTTTATCGTTATCATAATCCCAAAAGTCAAATCTATAGCCATTATTAATAGAAGCAGCATCATCGTCAACAGTATAGTAAGCAGCTTTATCGCCAAACGTTGCCGCTTCTGCCGTTGTAATATAATGCTTAGCCCAATGCCAGAAGGTATTCTTACTTCTGTTGTCTATCATCGTATATCTAAGCGTGAATAGATAGAAGTATGTAGCAGAATCAACAATAAACCAATTCTTGAGATTGTTCTTGAATTCCTCATCTGTAGATGTAATTACGAACTCATAGAAGTCTCGCCAAATCTGTTTATTCTTCGTTCTGATTTTAGTCTTTTCCTCGCTGCTTGAAATAGCTTCGCCGTCTTTTGAGTCTCCGCAACAATCGTACCTAAACTCAAACGAACCATCCCAATCATTATACAAAGCGTCATATGCTGTATTGCCAGCAACCCATTCAGCTTTTGTGATAGGATATTTCATAGAACCATCAGGATTGGCAACGCCAGTTTGGAAGATGGAATTAGGCAATGTATTATCGCTAATCTCAACAGCGAATTCTTTCATATCGTCTGGGTCATACGCTCTTGTAACATCTGTCTTCTTAGAGTCACCGATGTTGCCCAAGGCGTAGAAATGCCATGAGGTATCTTGGAATTCCCTGTGTGTAGTTAAATCTGTGTCGCTTTCCTTAATGAACACAACGCAGTTAACGAACTCCATGTCGTTCTTAATCTTAGAATCTCTACGAGTTGCAGGAGTAGCATATGGGATATAATCATTATATCTCTTCTGAAGATATGCGTTGTTCACCATCTCGGAGCTTGCGATATTGACTTTGACGTTGAACCAGTTATTAGGCACAGAGGTTCTAGTAAGGGCAATCTTGCCAGAGCCGTCAGTAACAACACTACCATCGCCAAGCGTAAGCTTTGTAATATAATTTGGGTCTAGCTCAATCTTGCTACTCACCTGATGCTTGCCATCAAAACCAGCAATAAGGTCGATGTTACGACCAGCTGCACCATACTCATTTGATGTAGTGCCTTGTCCAGAATGATAGCAATTCTCAAACTTCCAGTTGTCAAGAACTGCGTCACCATTCTTATAGATGCATTCGAAAGATGTATTGGCTACAAAGTCCTTCTTGTTATTGGTGAAATGCGGAGCTTCAATCTTGATAACACGCATATTAGGACAAGCATTGGCAACAGACTCAGGAGTCAAAAGCTTGTTCTCATCATAAATCTGGTTACGTGTATAGCGAGCAATCATCTCGGTTGCAGTACGTGCATCCGCAATAAAATTAGACAAAATTGCCGAGCTTGTAAGGCTTGTATTATATGCCTTCATACGATAAATCAAAACATCGCAATCAGGAGAGCCAATGGTAATCGGTACGGGAGAGTCCTGAGTAAATGAATAATCGCCTGTATAACTCATAGGACGGCACGGCGTACCATCTTCATAAGACATGACAATGGGAATGTCGGTATCCTTATTGATATTGAACTCCCACTCGATAACATCTTCCTCGCTATACGGGATATACAAAGACTTCGCACTTGATTTAATGTATGCTTCATGTACATTCATCTGAAGGCCGACATTAGACGTAGTACCAGACTGACAAGTCAAGAACGTAGCATTACTCTTCGCAACGTTAGTTGTCTTGAAGATTAGCTTAAATTCCTTACCGTTTCTCTTGGCATCATCTGCAAAAAGATTATAGGAAATAGTTGCCGTAGTTCCAGCCTTAACGCCAAAGTATTGATCGCCATTATCATCAATCTGATATCCACCGTTAACCCAGTCGAAGTTATCAGATACCGTCATGGCAACATCGCCATCAGACCACAATCTATCGGTATCGTTATTAGACTTACCGACTGGGTTGAAGTCAAATGCAAGACCAGCTGTAACAGGCTCAACATCAATATCAAGCTTCTCAACTGTTACGGTTAGTGTCTTAACGGTATCGCGGCAAGTGATTGTCAAAGTATGCGTACCGATATCAGAGGGCTTAAACTGCCACGTCTGAGTATTGCTATCAATCGTCAGCGTAGAGACGGTCTTTCCATCAACGGCAAGAGTAACCTGTGGGGTTTCGGTGGATGGGTCGTATACGGTATATACAATGTTTGCCGTATCATACTGCTTAGCTGTGAACTTCTGCTTAACGCATCCAATTACAGGCTTGTTGCTTGTCGAGTCATACCAGATAATATCTTTGACGATATGATTAGACTCAATAGCTTTGCCGTTAATCTCTGCCGTCATGTACACTTCGAGCAGATGAGCGCCATGTGTCTGAGCGGGAAGTTCATATGCCAAAGGAACACCAGACACAGTGGTATCCACAGTTCCGATTTCTTTGCCGTCTAAAACAAAATGTACTCTCTTTTGAATGGCACCATATGGAGTATAATCGAAAGATACTTTTCCAATAGGATAGGTAAAGGTGTCATTAAAGGAAGATTCAAGTCTTACATCGACCCTCTGAACAGTCCAAGTCTTAGTCACAAGACTGCCAGCATCGTCAACGATACTAAGGTTAACCTTGTGCGTGCCTACCGTAATATGGTCGGTGATATCAAAAGAATTCTCACCAGATGCAGCGGTGTTCGTAGCAACAATAGAGCCGTCAACCTTCCACGTTGCAGTACCATCGCCACCAACGTCACCAGAGGAGTCTGTTCTTGAGAAATTATATTTAATGATAATCTTATCATCTAGTGTTGCCACAACGGGAGTCGTGGTGATATATGTAATCTTCAAGATACTGCTGGTGCCACCGCCACCGCCACCGCCTTGAATCTTGAACTGAGCTTTCGGCTCTTTCTTCTCGTTCTCTTTACCCTCATTTTGGATTTCCCAAAGAGTATAAGTCTGCTCTTCATCATATGTGGCATCATATGTCAAACGAGGTGAGGTATCAAGACCGTTAACAGTTTCCTCAAACTTAGCAACCTTATCACCAAGCTTGGTCACATTTTCCTTGTTTGCATTCGCGGTAGATGTAACAGCTGAGATATTTGCATTTGCAGAATTCAGACTGGCTTTTGTAGCGAACTTCTCGTCTGCACTACTTTGAATTTCAGACTTAGCTGCGCTAATCTTGCCTTCAATAGAAGCAGTATAGTTATTAGTCCATTCCTCGGTTGGGTTACTCGTGATTGCAATTTTCTTCATCACGGCTTCACCATTATAGAATGTCATTTCACTGCCGTCATATGTGACATTGAATTTAGCAAGTCCATCAAGATTGGCAATCTGCTGCTTCACTTCTTCAAGCTGGTCTGAAATATCAATATTGTGAACGATATCGTCAACCTGCTTCTTGGTATAATAAGATGACAAAGCGGCATCGACCTTGTTGTTTACAGCATCGCCGACTGTACCCTCAAGCTGAGTCTTTGCCGTATCAACGGCTTGCTGCGCTTTATTGGCAGACGCTTCGGCTTTATCAGCATAATCAGAAATACCGTCAACAGTTGTCTTAGCTTCCTGCGCATAACGCTGAGCTTCCGCAACTTTCTCGTTCACCTGAGTCATAAAGCTGGTAATCCATGTATTATCAGGCTCGATAGCTCCATTGCCAGCAAGAGACTTAAGAACACTTAACTGATTATTTGGCTTTGTCTTCCATACATACTCATCGCCTTTTGAGTTTACACCAGATGCAATAATCTCAAACTCAAGAGTGCCTTCAACGGCTGTTGCATTCTTATTGACAAGCCAACCAAATCTAATATACTCTTCATTATAATATACGTTTACAACGTTGCTGCGATCTTCATATCCGTCTTTATTAACATAATGAATAATGATGGTCGTATTGAGAAGGTCAAAGCCATCATATCTACGCGGCATCTTAAATGGGATATACTGAGAATTCGATTCTTGCGTAAGGTTAATTTGCTTCTTGTCGATTAAGACATTCTTCAAATCGTCAACATTTGAAATGTTATCATCTGAATACTCTTCGTAATATAGGTAATTACTGCTACGAGTCCAACCTTCTAATGAATCAGAAGTCGCAGCGACAGCGGATTCATCATCAAGAGATGTAAGAGAGATGTCATCATATGCTGACACATCATCGTCAAGAGACATAGGAGAAATGTTATTATTTATCATTCTCGCATTATTATTTTCTTTAACTTTATTTAACGAGTCTTTAAAAGATAAACCCATTGTCATCCTTCTTTCAAACAATAATAAAAAAGAGGATGACAAATCACCCTCATATTATTCAATAAATATAAGTGTATTTAGAAACTAACAACCTTGCGGCTATCTGCTAACAGCTTTGCAACGCCTGCTCCAACCTCAAGGTCTGAGAAATCAACGGCAGTAGTGCCATCGACACCACCATCAACGTTAAGGGAAACCTCATCGCCAATCTTGTTCTCACCAGATAGAAGCTGTAACGTCTGCTTATCCGCGTCATACGCGATGTTATCTGCCTTAGCCGCATCATATGCATCGCCAAGGTCGAGGAGTTCTTTGATTTGAGCATCCATCTTAATGATTCTCTGGTCAAGCGCGCCAAGAGCTGCATCTGGGATAATATCACTCCACGCCCTAATGGGAACGATATTTACCTTTGCTGTAGAGGTCTTGCGAACGCGCTGAATACTTTCACCGTTCTCATCTAAATCACTATAGATAAAAGTAAGCTGTAGCTCAACTTCGCCAGTCTCGGCAGTTAGCTTGCTGTCAATTGGAACGACATATTTCAGATACTCCTGATACCCCTCTTCTGAAAGCTCAAGAATATCGCTATGGTACTTCTTGCTAATAGGTAAAATATATTCCATAACAACAGTGCAGGTACTCATATCATACCCGTTGTATGTTGGCTCAGCAAGAAACCATAAATTATTAAACAACTTTGACCGTTGCATAATACGTTCCTTTTTGCTTGCAGTCAAAGTATTGTCTTCATTTACTAAAATCACATAAGCCATAAAGACACCTCATTTCATAAAACATTCATTGTATATTTGTTACCAACCGCGAGTATCTTCAATGAACGTATGATTAGATAAGTGCTCTTCATATGATTCAACGATAATGCGGTATGCAATATCTACTTCTCCATTGGTCAGACCATTCTTACTGATAAGGTCTTCATATTCTTTATACAGTTTAAAAACTCTATTAAACTGCTCTTTTGTGACAAGGACGCTAGAATTCGAAACCCTTGATGCAAAATCTATAATAGTATCTCTCTTATTATCGACAAGAATAGACACTATATCTTTATTCGCTTCATCGAGTTTTTTATCTAAATCACGTACAAGTTTATCTTCCATCATAAGTTTATTGTTAACACTATCAATCCATTTATCTCTCATAGCGATATTATCTGCATTATAGTGCTTGTCAATATTGTTAACTATATTTTTTAAATCTTGTATCGTGTTTGGTAATTCTCTAATTACTTTGCGCTCGGATTTCTTTCTTGCGAAATACTTTCTTATGCTCATAATCTCTGGGACTGCCTTACCTTTGAAGTTTAAAAACTCCCCAATAAGTTGAAGAACAAACAACACAGCAATCAAGGCAATCGCTATTTGAGATGGTACATTAAGATATTCTATATAATTAAGCATTTACATTTACGCTGCCTTTCATTCGATGTTGGCGTTCTAGTATATTAAAAAAAGATAAGGGAGGAGTGGTTGAAGTCCTCCCTATGTTTGTGCATATATATTTAATTGTTATATTTAAAACGAACCAGCATTCAACTTACGCTGTAATGCCTTAACCATAGAAGACGGTGCGCTTACAATGCCATCTTGAGTGGTTCCAAGATAACGCTGTAAAGCCTTGCATGTATTCTTGCCAAAGTAGCCATCGGCAGATACACCAATCTTTCTCTGTAGCGCCCTAACCATCTGAGAGCCACCTCTGCCAGTCTTCCATGAAGCGCGTTCAAGACCACCACGATTTACAGAAGCCATGTTATTAGCGTCCTGACCACTTACAATACCATCGACAGTGGTTCCAAGTGTCTTTTGTAGCGCCTTTGTTGTCGCAACACCCCAATATCCATCAACGGACAGTTTACCAGATGAAACCGATGGAGATGGAGATGGAGTAGCAGAAGAGCCGCCAGCCTTACTTCCATTGGTTACATTGATTGCCGTATGCCGACTCTCGTTAAGCAGAATGTCACCAGCAAGCAAATAAGCATCGCTTGTAAGATACTTAGAATCTGTAAGCGCCTGAAAACCAGCCGCCTTAAGAGCATTTTTCTCATTCCAAGTAGTAATGCTTGCATTTACATTCTGCATAGCAGTATTACCGAGACGATAACCAGCACCCTTAACAATAGCGGCAACGCCACTAGAGCAGTCAGCTTCGCATTTAATTGTAATCTGTGCAGGGTCATAATTTGATGCCTTTAGATGATTCCAAAATGTAAGGCGTTCGTTCTGGTCATAACCAACCAAGTTATTCTGAGCAGCCTTGATAGCCATATCTGCAATAAGATTACGAGTCTTTGCGTCTGGATGTCTAAGCACTACATTCCAGCTATCATTCCACCAAGGACGAATATACCATTCTGTCTTAGACTGGTCACCAGCCTGACCACCACTATATCTATTACGTTCATCGTGTCCGCAATTAGAAATACTCATATTACTTGACCTCACTTTCAACAGTTTTGTTTTCAGTGAATACCTCTCTCATCGTCTTGAGAGCGTCATCAATGGTTTCATCAATCCAAGCAATCAACGCTTCTTGGTCTGTAACCTTTGACAGAATTGGGTACTTCTCGAAAATCTCCTCAATTACCTGAGCGCGTTTGACAGAACCAGCTTTCTTATAATCCTGCCAATCAATCTCTGCATCGGTAATCAGTTTAAGCATAGTCTCCTGAACTTGCTTTTTGGCAATTGCAATCTTCTCATCATCTGACTTGCTGAAAAATTCTTTTGCCTTCTTACCAATAGAAATAATAAGTGCTACAATAACAATGATTACAGTCCAGTTATCATTGACTAACTGAAGAAAATTCTGAATAGCATATAAGGCATTGAAGTCAACGTTCATAAAATCACTCCTTAAAATGACGGGTCATTTGGCGTACAATCAGTATTTGACACATCATCATTAGACTGCGCATTTTTCATAGCAGTATCATATACTATACCGCCAGAAGTATTTTCTTGGCAAGACTTCCAATAATATCCAAGACAGATTGGTACTAAAGATACTGGAACTCCAATAAGTACATATAGTGCGCTCAAATCGCCAGTCTTTTCCATGATACGTTCGCAAAAGAATAATATTTGCAAGCACAGCGCGAACACAATAAACAAAACAATCTTACTGGTTGACGGCATCTTGAACTTAAAACTGTACTTTTCTCTTTCTTTGCGCAGCTTCATTTCTCGTTCTTTGCTCTGATTCATTCTTTTAATGGCCTTCATCTGAGCGTTATAATCTCTATCAGATATATAATTCATAGACAATCACCGCCAATCAAATTATTTCTCTTCTGTTTCTATGCACACCGCTTGACATCCAAGCTCTTTATATACATTATTAAACCTTTCAAGCGGATACGCGACCTCGCCGACAAGTGGGTCAATAACATATACGCTATCTAGTTCTATTCTGGTAACAACAACACAATGCGGATTTCTAAATAATCTATATCCATTTGACTCATAGTTTGATGGTTTCGGGTCATTTAAATACATAGTCACCCATACAACAGACGGGAACTTTAATTCGGTCAAATCCGCGCCAGTATATTCAACTGCAACCTTATTGCTATTTTTTAAAAATTTATTTGCAGTTATCACAGAACACGGTGCCATACAAGCCCACCCGTCTGTGGCGCTATATGGATTTCCCCAAAAGCTGTATACAAAATCACTTCCGTCACTTTTAGGCATAGCATCGGCAACATCGAACTTCGTTACATTTACACCGTTCATTCGCAATAGTGTTCCAAGAGCGGTTGCTTCGCACCCAGTAGGAAGCTCGGGCATTTGTAAATCCTGCTTTTCATCAAAAACATACTTCACTTGCTTATCGTATAATGTCGGTGTTTCAACATCATGTTCTGCAACAGTGTTTTGTTGCGCACTATTACATGAAACAAACATAATCGTAAATGATGCTAAAACAGCAACGATAAAAATAACAACTACTTTATTAATACGTCTATTCACAACATCACCACGAATTCTTATATACCCAAAAGCTCTTTAAGCCTGTCTATCGTAATCGTAGTCACAGAACCGTCTGTATCAACATATAATAGTTTACCAGCTTCAGAGCTATCACCCGTCAAATCAGTATACTTTCCAGAAGTGGCAACCGACTTTAACGATGGCTTATCTTTTAAATCATTATAGCTTCCAGACTTAGCAACAGATGCCAAGTCAGACAAATCATTGCAACTCAATTGTTTTGCAACTACTTTATCATTCTCATCAAGAGACAGCACTTGACCGCTTTTAGACTTATCGCCAATCAAAGCAGTATAGCTACCAGACGTGGCAACCTTTGCCAAGTTGACGATAACGCTAGAGTCAATCTTAACACCAGTATCAAGCTCTAAGCTTCGAGCCATAATATCGCCGCTGATGTAGAGCCCGCCTTCGTCATTAACGTTAAATACAGAATCTTTGTCGCTGGTAATATTGATGACTTCTTTGTTACTGGGGCTGATAGACACCTTGTTTTTACCGTGACTTACCTCTAGTCCATTTTCATTGAATATCAATGTTCCAGCATCATTCTGAAGTTCAATATTCTTACCTAAGAACAACTTACCGATAATTGTTTCGCCATTGATACCATAGGCGCTCACTGTATCGCCAGTGTCGGGATCGGTATAATAGTATTTGCCTATAGCCGTTTTTGTCGTATTCCAATTGTCATCGGTAATGGCAATCGTTGAATTAATAATCTTCATCTGCGTAGGCTCATAATCATTTGATACTTCATCAAACTTTCTAAACAGCATACCATGATTGTCCCATGATTGTGTCTGATTATCAGAACCGCCGACAATCTTTGTATGCGTTACATCAAGACCGTTATCAAGCCAATTGTTGACAACAGTAGTTCCCTTTTCGCCCTGCTTGGCCTGTCTTTGCACATAGCTATAAGATGTAGCCATTGAAGAAGCTTGGTCTATAACGCCCTTGATACTCTTGATTGAACTCTTAACTCTGACAGCATCAGAGAACTCAACAGAGATATTATCTAGATCATCATAATCTATGGTATATTCAATCAACCTAAGCTTGTATAACTTATCATCAATCATAACTCTAATCCAATTGCCAATAGCAAAATCATCAACAATTGGTGCAAATTTATCGATTAGCAAAAGATTCTTTAGGTCTGCACTGATTGTAGTCTGCAATTCAGAAGACTTATATATTTCATCGTTGGCAACGCTGATAAATTCGTTTGCCTTCTCAAACAACTCGGCATTGTTAAGACCGTCTGAAATATAATTTTCATTAGAATATTTATCTTCTCTACGGAACGAGCAAAATTCAAGCCACAAATTAACGCCGCCAGCATTATAATTCGTTAAATACTGTTGAAAATTAAGAACGTCCTGTGTCTTGTCTTTTTCCTCAATAATATAGTTCTGTAGACCATATTCTTTCAAATCTCCATCATCATCGCGTCTGCCAGATATTAGATAAATCTCATCTTGACGGGTCTTCATCTCTGCTTCAATAGCATTCATTCTGTCAATGTATGGAGTATAAAGCTTATCATACATCTCTTTAGACCAAGAAGAGCCTTCGTTTACTCCTTGCTCCACAAGGATATCTATGCAACTCTGGCAAGCATCATGGAAAGAAATAAGTCTATTTAGGCAATACTTCTGCAACTCTTTTTTAAAATCATCCAACGAGCCGTCAATATCAAATAGTTCAGAAATTCCATATTTATTCTCGCTATCTTCCTTTGCAAGAGTTTTATCAATCTTTTGCTTGATAAATTTTTCATAGTCACTATTTATCGTCACGCTTATTTCTTTGCTTGTGAACTTATCTTCTTCATCAGAATAATTAGTCACATCAAAGCAACCAGTCCATACTCTCGTTGGATCTGGTTTAGTTCCAGACAAAGTAGAGCCATCATGCACTTTGACCCTATACCTAGTAGAATCAACAACAACTTTCGCCATAGACAAGACAACGCTATCGGCAGTAGCGACAGATATGTTATCTATCTTTTCAACTGCAACAGGAGATAGGTTTGCGGCAGTAAGCTTTGCGGCTTCCTTCTCGGCATTGGTATCGCTCATCTCGACAATGGGCATCAACCCGCTTGTAAGATACAATCCTAAATCAATCGTATTATAATAAGCATTCATCAAAGCAGGATAACCTTTTACTGGCAACTCAATCTCTTGAATGTCGTTGTTATATCCCACTTCTTTTTTAATTGCAAGGTTCTCATTTTTTGAACTGAACAATCTTTCATCTGCTGATGATTTAAGATATATGCTTTTAGTACCATACTTGGCAATAAGCTCATTATATCTAGTGACAATATATTCTTTATCAGCTAAATAAACATAATCGTTCTGATACTCTGCATATAGCTTATTATATGAATCAATGGCTTTAACAAGTTCGTCTGACATGTCGTGCTTAGTATCATCAGAAATATACCAAATATAATCGCTACCATTAGGATTACAGTTTCTAATGGTTGCTGTCATCAAATCGTCTCCACCCTCAAGTTTAAAACAGTTCTTGATAGAGTCGGTATCAGATGACATATTGATGTTATCTGCAATCTCATCAGCTGTTACAAATATGGTCGTGTCTTCGCCATAGCCTTCGTCAATATCCGCGCTGCCGCACTTAGGGCATACATCCGTATACTCACCTCTGTACCCACACTTGTGACAATTTGATTCAAGGTCATAAGCAGAAACAGATCTATTTAAATTACCATACTTATCTGCGTTAACATCAAACACAAACAAACATTTAATTTCTTCTGCAACATCTTGAAAAGCATCGTAAATAGATTTGTCATCAAAAGAAAATGTTCTTTGAATCTTTGCAATTGTAGAATCAACATGCTCGATTGTATAGTGCGGAGCTTTTTCCATCAGCCTATGAAGGAGAGAGGAACTTGGCAAATCAGGATTATAGAAAATAGTCGGATGGTCTTTATCATAATCTTCTCTTGCTATATCGTCTTCAGTGTTAATTTCAATATCATATAGCATGATTTGAGACAACTCGGCGCACCCAAGATTAGTACCAGTCACAGTTTTTACTGTTTGAGTATCTTCATCTGTCTCAACTGTAATCTCAAACCATTGATTCCACTCTAAACAATATATAAGCCTAAAATTGATAATCTCATTCCACAGATTATTTTTATTTTCATCTACTGTTTTATATACTTTAAATGATATCTCAGAAGCATCATTCATCGAATCGGTTGATTCTATTTCAACAGCATCTATTCGCCCAAGCTTATCGCCATTCTTTTTTGCCAATATAATCGTTGGTGATTGTGGATTATGAGCAGCATCAAAGTCAATCTTTATAGCCATATAAACCACCCCAACTATATAGTTACCTTAACTATAGGCGAATAAGTTATCTTAACCGTACACGGCAGGGACAGCGTTATCTTATTCTTCTTGTCTCTAAATGTATTCTCTAATCTAAAGAAAGCCCAATTGAAATCGTTCTGTACTTTATGAGAAGCCAAAGAAGAGCTAATCATTGGGTATGATACTTTGATAACTTCACCCTTTTTGCAATTGGCAATTCTCATCACCCTGTCGTTAAAAGAATTCTTCATTGTAAAATCACCATCTTTGTCTATGGTGATTTCCATGTCTGGATAAATGCATCCCTCTTCATCAGATTCATTGTAGATAACATTTATACCATTATCTGAAACATTCTTAATTGTAGTTACAATAGGCTCTCTTATGGCAAATGGTCTATTTGTAAACATTTCAAGCTCAAATCCATAAATCATTCCGTTAACTTCAATTCTACTTACATTGAACGAAGCTTCAAAATATACACCCGAGTATTCATCGTCAAGCAGTCTGAATTTATGGAACCCCTTTCTGTTTAACCAAGACATTATATTGCGCATCTCATCGAATGAAACTGTATCGGTTTGATTTGAATCGCATTTATTTTTACATATCTGAAAAGTCGTGTTAAGACAATCTTCATATGTAGAACTCGTTAGCTCGTGCTTCATTCCGTTCAAAGTCGGTACAGTATTAAAAGTTATCTGTGAACCATTATCTATTGTATCGACATCGCTTGAATCAAACTTGCAAATAATAAATCCAAGATCGCTCAGCTTGACATCATCGTATTCAAAGTCATATGCTTTCACCGACACACCTCCAATCGCTCGAAGTTATATTTATTTTAAAAGAAAACGAATGATATTCCATCTACCCTTAAAGACCTCTTCATTCATAATCTTCTTCATTTCAGTTAATTCTCCGACAAGCCTGTCGTATACCTCACCTTTGCTCTTAAGGTCTTCAACGACTTGCTCCATTTCAACACGAAGAGAATCTACTGAGCTAATTAACTCGTCCTTCTCATCGCAATCTATTTCAAGCTCGGAGATTCTTTTCTTGAGAGATTCAATTTCGTTTGTCTGTCTCTCAATAATTCTACTTTTAATATTCGATTTTCTATTTCTTTTTCCAGTATTCATACTTCTACCTCGTTTCAAACAAAAGAGAAGGGGAGTGGCTTATATCCACCCCCCACTCAACAAGTAGGCTATATTCTTCGGCTAAGCCAACCCGTAGCCTTCGGGGTTAACGAATCGCCTTGCCCTTTGCTAAGCTGCTCTTACCTGCAATGGGGTCAATAGTCATAGACATGATAAGGCGCTCAAAGTTCTTATCATGCTGCATAGACTTAAGCAGTTCGTCATAATTCTTGACATTAGGCAAGTTGAACACAACCTTGTCAAGATTCTGGGTGTATGTTGTCTTGTTTCCAACATTAGCACCAGTATCAATCTTATCAAAGTCAAGATTATCTTTGATAAAGTCAGATGGGTTGTTTGCCATATTCCAGATATTAGAGCTTGCAGCAGATGTAAGCACGCTATCATGCTTGGCAAGAGGAGTAAGGATAGCTCCGTCAGATGGGCGCATAATCATCTCAGAACCATTTTCCTGAGTCCAAGCCATCTCATTGTTTCTGATATTCTTAGCGCCAAGTGCGTATGCGCTAATATCAGACTTCTTAAACCAGCCAGTATATCCGCTCGAAAGTCTATGCCAACGAGTTAAGACATAACCGTTGCGTTCCTGTAGAACGGTATAGATTGGGTCGCTACCAAACGTCTGTCTGCCGCCGCCATTGCCGTAAGAGTCTGCGTAGATTCTAGCTCCACCAGCATTAATCATACCCCCGACAGTAACCTGCTTGGGCTGCGGCTTCTGTTGTGGTTGCGGTGCTGGGGCGGGAGCGGGAGTTGGCTTTGGTTTCTCAGTCGCAGCAGAAGCACCAGCGGCCTTTATCTTTGTACCAGCAATCTTATTCAGCTGTGCAATCATGTTCTGGATATTGGTATTGATATATCCAAGAGCAGTATTGGTAGTAGTCAGAGCTGTATCAAACTTCGTACCATACATTGTGATTACATTTGAGATACTACCGTTACCAGAAAGCCATATGGTATTCATAGACTCTGACAAAGTATAGCCGACCTTATCAGCCTGAGACTCTATCGTAGCTCCAATAGTCGAAGCGTTATTATTAATCTCAGAAATCATATCAGCCAGCAACTGGTCTACGTCATCAAGCCGCTGATTAAGGACAACTTCGTATTGGTCATAAAGGTCATCCAAAATCTTCTGTTGGTCAGAAATGAATTGCTCGTACTCTGTTTGTTCCAACTCGTCTTTGGCATCTTTAAGATCAACTGTAATCTCTTGAATACGCTTTTTTGACTCTTCAGACGTATCATTCTTATATGCAGCCATCTGCTTTTCAAGACTTGCAATATCTTCAGTTTGCTCTTTGACCTTCTTCTGATAGTCATATAAGTCCTTGGCTGCGTCAAGAGCATCGTTGCGCTTGTCAATAAGCTTCTGCAACGAATCAAGCTCTTTGTCAATACCATCAGAAACCATATCCTTAATAGAGTTCTTCATGTCCTCTGCATTAAGAATGGCTTCCTGCTGAGCTTCGATATACTCTTGCAACTGATTTGCAATATCCTGATTATACGGGTCTTTAGCAAGGTCTTCCTGAAGTTCTTTAATCTTCTTAGCATACTTATCGGCCTGAGCCATATATACGTTATATTTAACACCGTACTGACCCATAGATGCCATACCCTCATCGGTAAGCTGACCATTATCTTCATAAAGCTTCTTGTTGCTCATAAGATTAATCAAGAATTCAGACTCATCAGCAACCTTAGAAATCTTGTCCTGAATCAAATCAAAGATTTGCCAATCTAGCTCACGAAGGTTCTTTTCGTACTCAAGAAGAGAGGTGTTGCATTCTTCAATGGACTTAGTGACCTCATCCACCGAATTGACCATCGAATACCAACTCTCACTATATTTTTCAATAGTGCCGCTATTCACAGCATTGTTTAGCTCAGCAACCATTTCGTCACGTTGCTTCTTAAGCTCTTCCTGCTGTTTTTTAGCGTTATCAGACATGGCATCATAATATTTACCAGAAGTGATATATCCAGCAGTCTCAGTCTGAGATACAAACTCATCAAGCATATCTTTCTCATGCTGAATTACACCAAGATACCCATCGTATTTAGTAGAGACATTTTCGAATCTCTGCTCATAGAGCTTGGATTCACTCTCACGTAGGTCATCAATGGCATCTAAGCAATCGAGTGCTTTCTCATCTTTGTCTTTAGTTAGTTCGCTACACTAACTGAACATTATTGTTCCTCATGCTTTCACATGAGAAGAGACTATATCTTTTACCTATAAATTTAATTTAGTTGTGATAATATTTTCAATATTATCTTCGTCCCAATATGGAATACGGAGTATGCCTATATTATTATCTTTACAATATTGATTCTTAATTGTATCGTGTCTCTTAGTTGTTTCATAATCTCTGTTATAAATTTTTTCAAAATGTTGTCTTCCATCAAATTCAATAATTAAATTATTTTCTGGAATATAAAAATCAAACGGAAGTGGTTTAATGTCTCGACAATCATCAAATCTTTTTTCTCTAATAAAAACAATCTTATTAAGATTCAAAAATTTATTTATACGCTCTTCGCCCTTGCTTGATTTACAAGAACAAGAAAAACACTTTGTCACATCAGCGTGTTTATAATTGCCAAAACTTGTTGTATACACATTGCCGCAAGAGCACTGTATATCAAGATTTCTTATATAAATACCATTATAATCTTCTGGATTAAGTAACTTGTTCCCGTTAATGCTATTAATATATTTTTCAACATAATCTTTATCGTATCGCAAATTCTCTCCACGATATTCATAAGAACAATCCTTACATTTATGACCACGAATAAAATTATTGAGCATCATTGTTTGCTTTCCGTGAATAGGACAAACAAATTCTATATCCATTTTGACATCAACATAATCATTGACATCGGTTAATAATGTGTATCCATTTTCTTGGCAAACACGTTCAGCTAGTCCAATATATTTTATAGCACGTTTCTTTTTGATACTTCACTTGTTTTCTTGCCAGTGCAATGGGGACAACAATCTTTTTGTATTACTTTTCTGCCATTAAACAATACTGCAAATGATGTTTCATATTTATTTCCACAATAATCACAAGCAGCAACAATTCTTTGCTTGGAGGTTGGATTCAAATCTTTTACAATAACGTCAAACAGCTCGTATCTTTTGGTAAAAACATATCCTCTGGACTCAAACCAATCTTTATTATTGTTGTTCCATTTTACTTGAACAATTTGATTTTCATCATACATAAATACCTGTCTCTTATACACATCTCCGAGCCCACGAGACTCCTGAGCATC